>Ga0182011_10000025_pt1 | contig 110744 bp, 104 predicted proteins | sample 711E1DmetaG_FD_120481 | JGI IMG/M metagenome (GOLD analysis project Ga0182011, IMG submission 120481) | Permafrost microbial communities from Stordalen Mire, Sweden - 711E1D metaG | ecosystem: Environmental > Terrestrial > Soil > Wetlands > Permafrost | place: Sweden: Stordalen | collected...
ATGACCTCTGGTGCATAGCGAATCCTCCCGTGGAAGTCTCTGACCAGCTTCATCTGGTCTTCTGAGACAACGATCCAAAGAGCCGGATGCGAGGCCCGCAAGTCCGGTTCTGTGAGAGGCGCGACGGGGCAACCCGCTGCGCCTACTCGACAGGGGCTCCCGAAGCTGGTTCTCTCTCCTCGCTCATACACACCTCCTCGTGATCTCTGATTCATTTTCATCACAATTCGGTGTCCAAGAAAATCCTAGGGCGCGGGATCGATAATCTACGGTTAGTGCGGGAACCTTGTAGCAATTGCTACGAGGAGAGCACTCACCATAAGTGTGTCCACGTTTCCTGTCTGGTCGGAATTGCGCTCCCGTTGGTCGCTCTGGTCTCTCGTCTGACCCTGAACCCCGAGCCGAGCAAACAGCTTTGAGGCTCCCCGCATATGGCAAAGAAGCGACTACGATACGCGAAACCTCCGTCATGGCAGTGTCAAATCGCGCCGAAAAGAGCAGGGAACTTATCATCGGACACCTTCGTACATTTTGTAGGGATGCGGGAGATTGCTTGGCAGGGTTTCGAGCCGGGTGTTCAGATGCACTGTAAAACGGCGACGGAGAGGAAAGAATGGAGTTTTGAAGGTTGGGAAGATCTCGTTCAGGAGGCGCTCGCCGAATGGGAAGAGTGCGCGGTCTGCCTGCCACCGTTTAAAGAAACGTTCACCGTCGCCGAGCAAGCAGCCAGGGAAGCTCGCCTGGAAGAGTTTCTTAAGAGCGTCGAAGGCGATTTGCGTCGTCCGCCGCGCAGCAAATCTGGCCGGAAAGCCTTGCGGGAACGGGTGACTTTAGCTTTTGAACGCTTTGCCAAAGCGAGACTAGACCTGGAGGACGAGCATCTTGGCTTGCTTCTGAACGGCGGCTTTTCGGCGATCGGCACTCAAATGGCCCGCGGGGCACGCCGGTTCGATCCATCCATAAGCCCCGCCGACGTATTTCGGGCCACCCGGAACGCATGGACCGCAGGCGGTCTCCAAGTGCTGCTGGGCCGAGAAATGCGCCTGACGCCAGCAATCTTTGCCTACAGCATGCTCTACCCCTACACGGATAACTATCTCGACGACGCGGGGGTGCCTTCGGAGGAGAAGCTTAAGTTCAACGCTCGAATCAGGCGGCGTTTGTCCGGGGAATTGATTGCGCCCATCCGTGAAGGGGAAGCCGCCCTGTGGCAGCTATTCGAGCTGATTGAAGGGCAGTACTATCGCGCCGACTGGCCTCAGGCGTACGCGAGCCTGCTGGCAATTCATCAAGCTCAGGAAAACAGCATGCGCCAGCGCGGATCACCGCCGTCCGTGTACGGACCCGACGTCATTAAACTCAGCTTCGAGAAGGGCGGAGCCTCGGTCCTCGCAGACGGGTATCTGGCTGCGGGAGCACTCTCCCGCGAGGAAGCGCAGTTTCTGTTTGGTTGGGGCGCGCTCTTGCAACTGGTGGACGATCTCCAGGACATAAGACAAGACCGCCGTGAAGGTGCTCTCACGATCTTCACCCAGGCTGCCGGGCGCGTTCCACTGAATGAGTTGACGACACATACCCTGAGTTTCGGGCAGAAGGTCATGCGCCGCATGGACCAGATGCCTATCCGTTGCCAGGCCCTAAAAGAAATGATTCAGAAGAGCTACATCACTTTGCTGATCTGGTCTGCAGGAGAATGTGGCGAGCTGTACACCAGGGACTATCTGGCTGAACTGGAAACTCACTCACCGTTCCGATTTGCGTCCGTTGCCGAGCGGCGAAAACAACTTGCCAAATTGACTGGCCCCTTGGCGCGATTGTTGGGGGCGTTCCTGGAGGACGAGAAGGACCAAGCTGTGTTCCCGCTACCTGGTGGTGCGCTTATGTCCGTCTCTTGAAACCAAACGCTCGTGCGTTGCGAGCTAAAGCGGAAAATCCAGAATGAAATAGCTAATTACGATCCTTCTAGTTTTGTTCCTGAGTTTGTGGGTTTATACCCGCCCCAAGCCCAATGGTGCCTACGGCTCCGGTCATCGGAATCTAGCCCTGACGCACGAAGAGGGGATGCTCATATTGGACGTTGTCGGGGATGACAGCGGCCCAGTGGGAACGAGCGAAAAAAGCAACAGCTGACGCTAGAATTTCCTGATCAACAGGCCTCCATCGACGCGAATCGGCTGGCCGACCGTGTATGGAAGCCCCTCAAAGACGAGCGTGGCGACGACGCCGGCGACATCTTCCGGCAGTCCCCAGCGCGGGATGGCGGTGAGTCCCTCCTCAATCATTCGATCGTAGCGGGGCTTGGAGGGAGCGGTCATCTCCGTTGCGATCAGACCGGGCTGGACCTCGTAAACCTCGATGCCCTGCCCGGCTAGGCGCAGCGCGAATAGCGTGCAGGCCATGGACAGAGCGGCTTTGGAGATACAGTACTCACCGCGGGTAATGGAAGCGGCGACCGCGTTCGAGGACGTGATCGTAACAATGGCACAGCGCCGGCCGGTAGCGGCCGGGCGAGCCACCGCACGTCGCGCAAATGCCTGCATGAGAAAGAAGGTGCCGCGCGTATTGATATCCAGGCAGTGATCGTAGCTTTCGGGTGTGACGTCGAGCAGGTCGCCTCGAGCCTGGACCGAAACGCCGGCGACGTTGACGAGATAGTCGAGGGGGCCAACCGCCGCCTCGGCTTCATCGATAGCCGCGGGGTGGCCTTCGATCCGTGCGATATCGGCACTGATGGCCACCGATCGGCGGCCCAGGCTCCGGATGTCGCCCGCGACGGCGCGGAGCTCCCCGGTCACGACACGGTCTAAGACTGCGACGTCGAGTCCGCGCCGGGCCAAGGCCAGGGCAATGGCTTTGCCGATGCCGCGTCGTGCTCCGGTGACCAGCGCGGAGGAGGGATGGGAATCGCCAGCCGAACGGAACGGCGGGAGAACGGGCATTGTGTTCATAGTGCTTGTAAGTATCTATCTGGTTCCTCAATATAGAAGAGAGATGGCGAACCAGTCAAGCTGGGCGCCCCGACGAAGGCGGAACCGAACATGAGAAGCAGAGTGGTCACGGCGCGTGAAGCGGTGGCGGGCATCCCGGATGGAGCGACGATAGGGTTAACGGGCTCGGGCGGGGGGTTGCTCGAGTCCGACACGATGCTGGCCGCCATTGAGGAGAGTTTCCTCGAGCACGGCCATCCACGGGGGCTGACCATCGTGCACGCGATGGGAATCGGTGACGCGCGCAGCCGCGGGTTGAATCACATGGCGCATGAGGGACTGGTGAAGCGGGTGATCGGGGGCCACTGGAGCTGGGCGCCGCTGCTTCAGGCCATGGCACACGAAAACCGGATCGAGGCGTACTGTCTTCCGGCTGGCGTCATCTCCACCCTGTTCCGGGAAGTCGGCGCGGGGCGGCCTGGAGTGATCACGCACATCGGCTTGGGCACGTTCGCCGATCCGCAGCATGGAGGGGGAAAGTGCAATGCGGCGGCGGTGGATGATCTCGTGGAACGGATGATGCTGGATGGGAAGACTTATTTGCGATACAAGCCTTTTCGGGTCGACGTGGGGATCGTGCGAGGGTCGATGGCGGACCCACACGGGAATCTCACGCTCGCGCACGAGCCCGCTGATCTGGACACGTTCGCGGTGTGCCTGGCGGCGCATAATTGCGGAGGCCGGGTGATTGCGCAGGTGAAGGAACTCAGTCCAGCACAGTTCGCCCCCGCGCGCCTGGCCCGGGTTCCCGGCGTGCTGGTGGACGATATCGTGGTGAAGGGCGACCAGCGCCAGTGCTATGCCAGCGAATTCGATCCGGCGATCTCCGGCGAACAATTGCCCCAGGAGACGCGAGTGGAACCTGACGTCCCGAGCGGTCTGCGGCGGATCATCGGGCTCAGAGCCGCGATCGAGCTGTTCGACGGAGCGTCGGTGAATTTCGGGTTCGGGATTCCGGGCGGCATTCCCGCCCTTCTGGCGGAGCAAGGCCGCGCCGGCACGTACTGGGGCTCGGTGGAGCAAGGCATCCACAACGGCGAGCTGATGGACGGGGCCATGTTCGGAGCCGCGCGCTATCCGGAATCGATCATTTCGTCGGTGGACCAGTTCGATTTCTACAGCGGCGGCGGAGTGGACATCGCTTTTCTGGGGATGGGTGAGATGGACGGCAGCGGCAACGTGAACGTGTCGCAATTGGGGGAAGTGGTGGTGGGTCCCGGAGGCTTCATCGACATCACGCAGGGCGCCAAGAAGGTGGTGTTTTGCGGGAGCTTCGAGGCCAAAGGGCTCCAAGTGGAAACTTCAGGCGGGCGGCTGATGATCCGATCGGCGGGGAAGGTGCCGAAGCTGGTGAGAGCGGTGCGCCACATTTCCTTCAGCGGCAGCCGAGCCAGGGACCAGCGGCAGGAGGTGTTATACGTCACCGAGCGCGCGGTTTTCCGGCTGGCGCCGGACGGTATCGAACTGATCGAAGTGGCCGACGGGGTGGATCCGCGGACGGACATCATCGAACGGATGGGGTTTCAGCCGATCGTCCGCGAGGTGCGGAAGATGGCGCTCGAGTAGCGGTTCCCGTCCGTCGGATCACCTCGCTTCAATCATGCGCAAAATCGTTTCGAGGTTGAAGGCGAGGCGCTGTTTGAGAGCAGCGGGCACCATCAGGTCGTGGCCGTAGATGATGGAGTTCGTGAAGCGGTTGGTGAGATAGTAATACCCGATGGCGGCGATGGTCAGGTTGAGTTGATCCGCATCGACGCCAGGACGGAAGACGCCGCTTTGAACGCCGCGCTTGAGGATATCGGCCACCAGAGCACGGAAAGCACCGCGCCTCTGGCCGATGACCTCGGACTGTTTGAGATGCCGGGCCTTGTGGAGATTCTCGTTGTTGACCAGCGTCAGGAACTCGGGATGCTTGACGTAATAGTCCCAGGTGAAGGTGACCAGAATCTTGATTGCCTCTACCGGATCGACATGTTGGAGGTTGAGCCGCCGTTCGGCGGAGCGGATGTCCCCATAGGCATCTTCAAGCGCGGCCAGAAACAGGGCCTGCTTGCTGCCGAAATAGTGATAGATCATCCGCTTGTTGGCTTTCGCGCGTTCGGCGATGGCATCCACCCTGGCGCCGGCGAATCCGAGGCGCGCGAATTCGACTGTTGCCGCACCTAGTACGCGCTGCCGTGTCGCATCGGGGTTGTGGACCCGCGCGGTCTTCACGAGCGCGCTATTGCTCCGCGCCATGGCTGCTCCACCTCGGGTTCCCATTGGTTCGTGGCGGTCTAGTGTAGCAGTCCTGGGTGTCAATTGCATCATCGGAGGGCGCCTTCGCTGGTACTTGAAATAACTATCCGGTTAGTTTAATGTCATCTTGTCGCATCACTCCCACGAAGGGGGGAACCTCTAATGGAATTGCACCTACCCGCCACTCCCCGTCGCTTCGAAATGTTCATTGATGGGTGCTCGGTATCCGGGCCGTCCAGTGCCGATATCGTGCGTCAGAGCCCCGCACACGGCGTGCCGGTGAGTGTTTATCAGTCGGGCACTGCGCGAGAGGTGGACGCCGCGGTTGCCGCGGCTCGCCGGGCGTTCGACCATGGAGACTGGCCGCGCGTGGGCGGAGCCGGGCGCGCCGCAGTATTGCTACGGGCGGCCACATTGATCCGCGAACATCGCGAAGAACTAGCCATCGTGGAGACGCTTGAAAGCGGCAAACCGATCACGCAATCGCGCGGGGAGGTAGAGAACGCGGCGGGCATGTGGGAATACGCCGCCGGGGTGGCGCGCGTGCTGCACGGCGACAGCTTCAACAACCTGGATGGCGGCCTGTTCGGCATCGTCGTGCGTGAGCCGATTGGCGTGGTGGGCATCATCACGCCCTGGAATTTTCCGTTCTTCATCCTGGCCGAACGCCTGCCGTTCGTGCTGGCGGCGGGCTGCACAGCGGTGCTGAAACCGAGCGAGTTTACCTCCGGCACGACGGTGATGATGGCCGGCCTGCTGAAGACAGCCGGCCTTCCGGATGGGGTCGTGAACGTGGTCACCGGATACGGCGATCCGGCCGGGCAGGCGATCACCGAACACAGGGACGTTGACATGGTGTCGTTCACCGGGTCGACGGCGGTGGGCCGGTCCACGTTGATCGCTTCGGCGCGAAACATCAAGAAGGTCGGCTTGGAATTAGGGGGGAAGAACCCGCAACTCGTTTTCGCCGATGCGGATCTGGACGCGGCGGCCGACGGGGTTCTGTTCGGCGTATGTTTCAACGCCGGACAATGCTGCGTAAGCGGCAGCCGCCTGCTGGCGGAGAGGAGCATCGCCGGGCCGCTGGCGGACCGGATCGTCGAGCTCGCCCGAAAGGTCAGAGTTGGAGATCCTCTCGAGGAGAACACGCAGGTGGGCGCCATCGTGAACGAGAAACAGATGGGCCGGATTCTCGGCTACATCGAACAGGGCCAGCAGGCGGGCGCTCGATTGCTGTGCGGCGGCGCTCGCCGGCCGGGAACCGGACTGTTCGTCGAACCGACGGTATTCAGCGGCGTGGAGGAAGGCATGTCCATCGCCACGGACGAAATCTTCGGTCCGGTACTGTGCATCCAGCCGTTCGACACGTTCGAGGAGGGGCTGGCCCTGGCAAACCGCACCCAGTACGGGCTTTCCGCCACCGTGTGGACGAGCAACCTAGATACGGCCATCCGCGCGTCGCGCGAGGTAAAGGCTGGCCGCGTATGGGTGAATACGACGATCACGGGCGGGCCGGAAATGCCAATCGGCGGATTCAAGCAGTCGGGAATCGGCCGTGAGACGGGGCTCTATGGCGTGGACGAATACACCGAGATCAAGTCGGTGCAGATCCAGCTTGGCGGTCGCCAGCGCTGGGTTCGGGAGTAGAGGAAGGGAAGCATGTACGACTACGTAGTCGTGGGGGGCGGGGCGGCGGGCTGTGTGCTGGCGGCGCGGTTGAGCAATTCGCCGGATGTGCGCGTGTTACTCCTCGAGGCCGGGCCGGTGGATAAGGACCCATATATCCATATGCCGGTGGGCTTCTATAAGATGACCTCCGGGCCACTGATCTGGTCGTACCGGCTGGCTCCACAGCGTCATGCCGCAGACCGCGAAATCCCGTACGCACAGGGCCGGGTGTTAGGCGGCGGAAGTTCGATCAACGCCATGGTGTTCACCCGCGGACAGGCGCAGGATTTCGACCGCTGGGCCAAAGAGTTCGGGTGCGCCGGATGGTCGTTCGAGGATATTCTGCCGTACTACCGGAAGTCCGAAGACAATAACCGCCTGGCCGGCGCCTATCACGGCAACGGCGGGCCGCTGGGCGTCTCGGACCTGATCAGCCCGACCAATCTCGCCCGCGCCTTCGTTCTGGCGTGCCAGGAGATGGGCATCCCATACAACCCGGATTTCAACGGCCGCGAACAGGCCGGCTGCGGGCTGTACCAAGTGAGCCAGCGAAATGGGCGTCGCAGCAGCGCGGTAGAGTATCTGCGGCAGGCGCGGGGGCGCCCCAATCTCACAGTTCACACGGGTTGCCTGGCCACCAGGATCCGCATCGAAAACCATCGCGCCGTGGGGGTGGAGTATCGGCGTGGGAACTCGAACCGGACGGAGTTCGCGCGGGCAGAGCGAGAGACCATCGTGGCCAGCGGCGCGATCGGTTCGCCGAAGCTACTGATGCTGTCGGGCATAGGCCCGGGCGATGAGCTGAAGCGACTCGGAATCCCCGTCGAGCAGGATCTGGCCGGCGTGGGCCGCAACCTGCATGACCATTACGACATCGACGTCATCTACGATTTGAACGGCCCGTACAGCCTGGACAAGTACAAAAAGCCGCACTGGATGCTGTGGGCCGGGCTCGAATACAAGTTATTCAACAAAGGGCCAGTGACGTCGAACGTGGTTGAGGCCGGGGCGTTTTGGTACGGAGACCGCGGTTCGCCGACTCCGGACTTGCAGTTCCACTTCCTGGTTGGAGCGGGCGTGGAGGCGGGCATCGCGCCCGTGCCGTCCGGGTCGGGGTGCACGATGAATTCGTACTTTCTGCGCCCTCGCAGCCGCGGCACGGTGACGTTGCGCAGCGCCGATCCCGCCGAGGCGCCGGTAATCGACCCGAACTATCTCGCTGATCCCTACGATCTCAAACTCTCGGTGGAAGGGCTGAAAACCTCGCGCGAGATCATGGCCCAGAGTGCACTTCGCCGTTACATTCGGTGCGAGCATCTGCCGGGCCCTGAAGTTCGCACGCAGGCGCAATGCGAAGAATTTGCGCGCCAGTACGGACGCACCTCGTATCATCCGGTGGGCACGTGCAGGATGGGGATCGACAACAGTTCCGTGGTGGACCCGCAATTGCGCGTGCGCGGTGTTGACGGGTTACGCGTCGTCGACTCTTCGATTATGCCGATGCTGACCAGCTCGAACACATTTGCGCCGACTGTGATGATCGCGGAGAAGGGTGCGGAAATGATCGCGGCCAAGGAGCCCAAGCATGAGTGATTTGCTGTTCTATGAAGATGCGCCGATCGGACTGTCATTCGAGACGGGGGGGATGGTAGTCACCGAGAGTCACATCGTGCAGTTCGCCGGCCTGTCGGGTGATCTCTTCGATCTGCACATGGACGACGAGTTTGCGCGATCGCTGGGATTTTCGGGGCGGGTCGCACATGGGTTGCTTGGGCTGATTCTGATGGACGGCCTCAAGAATCGAGCGGCCCAGCGCTTCGCGGCCGTTGCGTCTCTATCTTGGCAATGGAACTTCCGGCGGCCGCTGTACCCGGGGGATCGAATCCACGGACGGGTGAGCGTGACGGACAGGCGGCTGACCAAGCGCGGGGATCGCGGCATCCTGACCCTCAGTTTGGAGTTGCGCAACGGCAAGGACCAGATTCTGCAGGACGGCACGAACCTGCTGATGGTGCGTAGCCGCGCCGCGGGTGATTCGCAATGATTGTCGCAGACCTCAAGCAGATCGCCGGCCGTCGCTATCCGGCGCGGCGCACCACGCAGAACTTGGTGGGAGGCGTCAGCCCGATACAGGCTCAGCATTTCTGTATCGGAAACGTCACGCTCGATGCGGACGGCGGACAGGTGCCCTGGCACAATCACGACCAGGAGGAAGTGTACTTCGTCCTGGAAGGGCAGGCCGAGATGTGCCTCGGCGAGGAGCGGCGGGTGCTCTCGGCGGGGCAGGCCGTGTACGTTCCCTCGCGGGTGTTTCACCAGTTGACCAACATCGAGGAAACTCCGTGCCGTATGCTGTACTGCTTTGGCCCGGCCGGCGACGTCGCACACTGGCGGCAGGAACTGGATGGCACGCTGCCGCGCGCGGGCGTCGAGGCTCCGCGGCTGCCTGAGGGTTCTCGACCGCAGTATTATGGCCCGGAGATACTCGGCTCATAGAGAAGCACGGCTTCCGTTCATGCCCCCATGGACCAAAGACCTTTCTACCCGGGTGAGAACCGCTCGATTTTGCGATCATCTTTCGGAAGGGCGATGGGCTTGCCAGTGCACTCAAGCAAGAGCGAACACAAAGAGAGGAGATGCAGGTGGAATTCAGGCTTCTTGGAAACTCGGGTCTTAAGGTATCGGAGCTGTGCTTCGGCACAGGCACTTTTGGCGGCGGCAATGAGTTGTTCAAGGCGTGGGGCTCAACACAGGTGGCGGAAGCAAAACGATTGATCGGCATCAGCCTCGATGCGGGCATCAACTTGTTCGACACGGCCGATATCTATTCCGACGGTCTGGCGGAAGAAATCCTGGGAAAAGCGATCGAGGGCAGGCGCAACGATCTGCTGATTTCGACGAAGGCAACCTTCGCCACCGGCAAGGGGCCGAACGATCTAGGATCGTCGCGGTATCACCTGATCACGGCCTGCGAGAAGAGCCTGCGGCGCCTGGCCACGGACCACATCGACGTCTACCATATGCACGGCTTTGATGCGCTCACGCCGGTGGAAGAGCTGCTCTCCACCCTGGACGACCTGGTGCAAAGCGGCAAAGTGCGCTATATCGCGTGCTCAAACTTCTCGGGTTGGCACCTGATGAAATCCCTAGCAATTTCCGAGCGATATGGCTGGGCGAAGTATGTGGTGCATCAGGTGTATTACTCGCTGATCGGCCGCGATTACGAAACGGAGCTGATGCCGCTCGGCGTTGACCAGAAAGTGAGTGCGCTGATCTGGAGTCCGCTTGGGTGGGGCCGGTTGACCGGCAAGATCCGCCGGGGCCAACCGCTGCCGGAGGTTAGCCGCCTGAAAGCGACCGCTGACCTGGGACCACCCGTAGAGGACGAGTATGTCTACCGCGTGGTCGACGCCATCGACGTGGTGGCAAAGGAGAACGGCAGGAGCGTTCCGCAGATTGCGCTGAACTGGCTGCTGCGCAAGCCGACGGTATCCTCCGTGATCATCGGCGCACGTAATGAGGAGCAGCTCAAGCAGAACCTGAAGGCGGCGGACTTCAAGCTGACGGAAGAGCAGGTAAAGCATTTGGACAGCGCCAGCGAGCGAGTAGTGCCGTATCCGTATTGGCACCAGCGGCAGTTTGTGAAGCGCAATCCCCTGCCGCCGTCGTTTGCGCAGTAGTCGCTAAGAAGCGGAGACGCACTGAAAAGCTCGCGTCGTAATAGGCTGCTGAAAAAGTCTTTTTCTTTAGGAGGCCGGGGCTTCAGCCCCGGCGTAAACCCCCAAGCACCGATGGGCGTTAGAGACCCGGCAACGGGCACGACAGGCCGCGCTCGCGGCCTTTGCGCTTTTCATTTTGCGGCTTCGGCCAGGGCCAGAGCCTCCACGAAAAAGTAGTCGCCCCACATGACCGATTCGTTCACCCCGAGCCCTTTGTGGATGTGGTACACGCCATGGTTCAGGATGCCCTCGGTGCCGCCCACATGGTCGCGGCAGAGGGCGTCGAGGATAGTGCGGGCGTAATTGGTGTAACCGAGTTGCAGGAGACCCGAGGCGGCAATCGCCGCGGCCGAGGTATCCACCTGACGGCGGCTTTCGAGCGGCGCGTCGTAGTCCCAGGGCGGCACCGGGCAGCTCTGCTCCATGTAGAAATCAGCGCAGGCCTCGGCGGTCCTGAGGAAGCGCGGATCGTTGGTGTACCGATACGCGGTGTGGAAGCCGTAAAGCGCCCAGGCGAGGCCGCGCGACCAACAGGAATCGCCCCGAAAGCCCTGCTGCGAGGTTTGGCGGATGAACTCGCCCGTCTCGGGATCGAAGATGCCTTCGTGCGCCGTGGAGCCGTCCGCGCGAACCAGGACGCGCCGGGTGGTGAGGCAGTGCTGGATGGCGATGTCGTGCAGCCGCTGGTCGCCGGCGCGGCGGGCGGCGTGGAAAACGATCCCAACATTCATCATGATGTCGATGAACAGGGAGTCCTCGGCAGCGAAGGAGCACAGGTAGCGGCCCTTTTCGCGGAATCGCAGAGCCAGGGTGCGGCCGGCCTGGACGAGCACGGCATCAAGGGCGGGATCGGGCTCGAGGTCCAGCCAGCGGCGGTACGTGGACATGAAGATGAAGCCGAGGTCGTGGACGTCGCGGTCGAACTGGCGCGGCTCCAGCGGCCTGGTGTAGCGGATGGCTGGCTCGCGCCAGGAATGGTCTCCGCGCGCGAGGAGAATCCACATGATGCCGGGCAGGAAGCCGTCGCACCAGTGCGTCCAGGCGGGCAGATCGTGCTTCCAGCGGCCCTGATGCGTGTACATCGGGTAGAAGCCGGGGTGGCGCTCGATCAGCGAACGCACCTGGCCGGCGGCGAAGTCGAGTGCTTCCGAGTAAGTCATCGATTCCCCTGACGCGCGGCCCGCATGATCGCGCCATAGCCTTTCTTGTCGAAGGGCGGGCAGCCGGTGGGAAACTGGCCGAGGGGGTGGTTCTTCTGTCTCATCAGATACGTGCAGTAGGTTTGCTGTGTATCGGTTTCATGTGGCAGGATCGAAAATAGCAAACAAAACCACTTGTTACACGAAAAAAAGCGAAAACACAATGAACGATTGGAAAAGGAAAGGTGAAAGACTATGATCGCGTTTGTGACTGGAGGGCCCACGCTACCAGTACGCCGTGTTGCCATCGTGACGGGCGCCACCCGCGGCATCGGCCGCGCCATCGCTGTCGAACTGGCGCGCACCCACAATGTTGTCGCCACCTGGCGCGGCCGGCAGGATCTGGCGGAATCGCTCGAACGGGAAACCGGCGCCATGGCCGTCCGGAGTGATATCTCCTCGGCCGCCGACCGAGCTGCCCTCCTCGAGTTCACACGCGGACGGCTCGGCCGCCTCGACCTGCTGGTCAACAACGCTGGCGTTGGCCCCGCGCATCGCCTGGACATGCTGGAAGCGGACGAGGACGGCTTCGACCGCCTCATCGCGACAAACCTGAAGGGTCCGCACTTTCTCACCCAGAGGGCGGCGCGCTGGATGATCCGCCAGGGCGAAGGTGGCCGGATCGTTTTCATCACTTCCATCTCCGCCTATGCCGCCAGCGTCAATCGCGGCGACTACTGTATCTCCAAGGCGGGCCTGAGTATGTCCGCCGCTCTGTTTGCCGCCCGGCTCGCGCCTGCGGATATCAAGGTCTTCGAAATCCGCCCCGGCATCATCCGCACGGACATGATCGCGGCGGTGGAGGCCGAGTACGAAGAGAAGATCGCCTCCGGCCTGCTGCCGCAACGCCGCATGGGCGAACCGTCCGACGTGGCCCGCTCGGTGCGCGCCATCGCCGACGGGCTCCTCGATTATTGCTCCGGCCAGGTGCTCAACGTGGACGGCGGTTTTCACCAGCGCACGCTGTAAGCGATCACAGCACAGGAAGACCGAGCAGACGCGCGGCATTGTCGTGGTAGCTGGTTTCAAGAAGGAGCAGCGGAGGAAACCAAATGAATGAACTGTACTGGATTCCGTTGGGGGTCGCGGCTTTCATCGTGCTGTACCTGATTATGGGAAGCTTTTCACCGTGCGCACAGCCGAAGTCGCCGTGATCACACGATTCGGCAAGTTTCTTCGGGTCGGCTCTTCATCTCTTGCTTGAAAGTCTCTATCTTTTCGTTCCACGCGTGGCGTCCGCAGCCGGGCGGTTTCGTTCTAACGCGGTAACCGGAGAAGGCCTCGCAAAACTACCTGTCGAATCGCCCGCACGCCTTATCGGGCATTTCGTGATAAATTCTGCTTCAGAATTGGCCCACCGTGTCCCCTATTTCAGATATCGAACTTTGCAGGCTCGCCACCAGGCAAGCAGCTAAGCACGTCTTCTTTCTCCAAATACACCAGCTCTTTCTTTCGAAACGCGGGTTCATATAGCGTCTTGAAACGCAAGTCTTCGTAAGGCTTGCAATTCCTAAAGAACGCTTTCTTTTGTGCCTCCGAGTAGATTTTTACGAACCCATTTCGTTTTGTCTTACCCAGTTCTGATTTCCTGATTGGGCCTTTCCCGTCAGGCAGGCCGAGCGTGATCCTAACGAGTTGGTTGACATGGGAAGCTTTCCGGTTTGCAGTGCGCATGGCGTTGCCGCTGTTCTTCATGAACCTGTGCTCGTTGCCATGTGTCATTAGCCAATTGCGGAACTCCATCAAATGGTCGTGATTGATTTCATCTACGAAGTGTCGCATTGTCCATTTTTCAAATTGCCGAAGAGCCTGCCTGTGCGATTTCAAGGTGGCCGGATCAAATGAAACCTCTATGCTGTGCAGCCGACTCTCGATGGCATCCACAATGGTGATCCGTTCAGGCTTCTTCTTTAGTGGATCAGGTCGTTCGAAGCCATCAGCAGCATCTTCCAGATGCCTCTCTTTTGACCGTGCGGCCTTCACGGCGTCCTCAAATGTATTGCCATTGATCTTCTGCTCGCGTTTCTTCCCGCGCTCAGTCCAGACCAAGTAGTACTTCCCCCGGCGCTGAGCTTCGGTGGGTTTCAGTTTGCCCTCGGGGACCGGAAGCTTGGGAGCCCAACACCAGCGCCCGTCAGGATTTTTTATTCGTTCTCGAATGCTTACCGTCGTGTTCGCCATACCCTGTTCCAATACTCACTTTCAGGGCGAAACCACGATTCTTTGGGACAAATTTGGGACAAGCCCTAAGGCAGGCTATCAACCGTTATGAAATGAATGGCTTGGAAAGGGTTGGTAGCGATACCGGGATTCGAACCCGGGTTTCCGCCGTGAGAGGGCGGCGTCCTGGACCCCTAGACGATATCGCCATTGCAGCCAACCGCCATTTGGGACGGCTCAGCCCCAGCTTTTCATTTTCGCACGCCCCGTTGGCCCTTCGCAAGCAATCCTCCCGTGCGTATTGTCCTGATTTGGATTGGTTGCGACAGGATTGACAGCGGATGGAGAGGAAGTGGTTGGAGCCTTATTATCGTTGGCATTCCTTGTGACGCGATGGCGGGTGCCAGATGCGCTATCGGTTGCCCCAGTGGGACTGCGGAAGGTGTTTGTGTGATGGCGAACAGCACAGCCAGAATCAAGCAGCTCACGGCGGAATTATTGCAACACCTGGGATGTTCAAATAGAACACTCCCTCCCGCGCCTTCATGTTCACCCGTCACAAAGGATATCGGGGCCCTCGTGCTAAACTTTATTTCTTGTCTATGAATCCGCAGCTTTCGAGTTGTAGCGTGACCCATCCTAGAGGTACGCGTGCGCGTGTGCTTCTGAGCTCCGTTTTTGGGCCGTATGCGCAGGACGACGAATTTGGCAGCCGCGCCATCAATCCCATGGAGCTGTACCATAATCAGGTGACTCGCGCTCAAGGCGCTTTCTCCCTGCGAATGTTCCATCGCTCCTGGGGCATCATGCTGATCCAAGCCAACATCTCCGCGCCCTGCACGGTCCTCGATTTCCCCACGCGCGAAGGCTTCGCCCGCGAGCTGACCTCGCACGAATACGAGGTCGTGGGCATCTCTTCGATCATCGTCAACGTCGGCAAGGTCCGCGAAATGTGCCGCATGGTGCGGGAACTCTCGCCGCACTCCACGATCATCGTTGGCGGCCACGTCACCGCGACTCCCGACATCGAGCATGTGGTGGACGCCGATCATTACGTTCGCGGCGAAGGCATCTCCTGGATGCGGCGCTATCTGGGCCAAGACGAAACCGCGCCCATCAAGCATCCCGCCATCGTTTCCGGGATTCAGACGCGCGCCATGGGCATGCGCCTTCCCGAGCGCCGCGGTTCCACCGCCGCCACGATCATTCCCTCGGTCGGTTGTCCCTTGGGTTGCAGCTTCTGCGCCACATCCTCGTTCTTCGGTGGCAAGGGCAATTTCTACAATTTCTACGAAACCGGCGACGAGCTCTTTGACATCATGGAGGGCTTTGAAACTACCCTCGGCGTGCAGACCTTTTTCATCATGGACGAGAATTTCCTGCTGCACCGCAAGCGCGCCCTGCAGCTTCTGGCGCGCATGAAGGCCGCAGGCAAAAGCTGGGGCATGGCGGTGTTCGCCTCCGCGAATGCCATCAAGCTCTACACAATGCAGGAACTCGTGGAACTCGGCATCTCCTGGGTGTGGATGGGCTTGGAGTCCCCGCACTCGGTGTACACCAAGCTGAAAGGCACGGACACGCGCGAATTGACCCACGAGCTGCGCAGCCACGGCATCCGCGTGCAGGGCTCCACGATTATTGGGCTGGAGCACCACACACCCGCCAATATCACCGAGGAGATCGAGCACGCCTGCAGCCACGAGACCGATTTCCACCAGTTCATGCTGTACACGCCTGTGCCGGGCACGCCGCTCTACCGCGAAATGAAAGAACAGGGCCGCATGCTGGACTTCGTGGATCTTGCCGACATCCACGGCCAGTTCAAGTTTAACTTCCAGCACGCTGCTATTTCCCGCGAAGACTCCAAACGTTTTCTCGACTGGGCCTTCTTACACGACTTCGAGTGCAACGGGCCCAGCCTGTACCGCATGTGCCAGACCATGCTGCAGGGCTGGCGGCGCTACCGCGATTATCCCGATCCGCGCGTTCGCGAGCGCTTTGCCCGCGAAATGCAGAAGCTGCGCACCGGCTATAGCGCCGCGCTTTGGGCAATGGAACACCAATTCAGGTCGGTGAATCGCAGCGTCAGCGAAAAGATGAAGGCCTTACGCAAGGATGTTGAGAGCGAATCTGGCATCGTCGCCCGGCTCAGTTCGCGCGCGCTTGGCCCGCTGCTTTTGTGGACCACGCGCCGCGAAGAACGCCGCCTGGCCAAGGGCAAGACCTACGAACCGCCCACGTTCCTCGAACGCACCAACTGGGCCTCCTCTACCTGACACTCTGTTGTCATTTGTGGCGTGACCCCGCCTCTTTCCTGGCAGCTTGCTGAAAATCTGCCGGAAAACATTCTTCAGGGCTGAAGAGTCTGTGTGAGAACTGGAAAAGCGCTGAACGCACAGCGGGTGGAGGCAGGATCGCGCTATTTTTTGCGCTGGCGGGCCAGGCTACCTGCGATACTCGCTAGTTGGCCGCGAGATCTTCCAGCGCTTCAAGGTCGCGCACCACGAGTGTCGCGCCATTCACTTCCACCAGGCGCTGCCGTTTGAATTCGCTCAGCGTGCGGCTTACGGTTTCGCGCGAACAGCCGATCAATTGCGCCATTTCTTCATGCGTCAGTGCCAGTTTCACGCGCACCACCCCGTCGCTGGGACGCCCATCGCCGGCCCACTCCACCAAAAACCTTGCCAGCTTTTCCGCGGCCGAATTGCTCAACCCGATCGAGCGTATGACGTCATAGGCCATCTGGCAGTCGCGGCCCAGGTGTTGCGCTACCTGAAATGAGGCGTCGCTGTGTTCCTTGATGAACTTCAAAAACTCGTCGCGCGGAATGAACGCCAGTTGGCACGGCTGCAGCGTTTCCACCGTGATGTCATACGGCATTCCCGTCAGGATCGGGTTCAGGCCGATCACTTCCCCGGCATTAGCGATCTTCAGGATGAAAGTCTTGCCGTCGCTGTTTGTGGTCAGCAGCTTCGCGCGGCCCTGGCACAGCAGGTGGATGCCCCGCGCCGCTTCCCCCTCCATCACGATCAACGCGCCTTCCGGGTACGTGCTCACGTGCATGATCGGGCGCAAGGCGGCTCGCGATGGCTCGGAAAAGCCGCAGAAGAACTCGGTGCTGCGGACCCTGCAACTCCTGCAATCATCCTCGATCGGCAAGCCGTACGGAGTGCGCGTCCTGCTGCTCCGCAGTTCCGTGCTTTGCCGCGGGCTGGAGACTTCCGGTCTTTCCGCGACCATTGAATTTGGCATATGGCCTTTCCTTTTTCTCCGCTCTCCGTTTCGCTTCGCCTTAGCAGAAAGGCAACTCGAAGGCCTAACTGGAGTAATCCGGTCGTTTTGGTCGATTCCCTGCAAAACCAACAAAATGAATCGTTTATTTTGGGTGTCGAAATTCGATAGGGCGCGCCTGAGTTTCAGAATGAAGCCCGCACTGGGTCATTTCCCACAAAACTGTGTGAGCTTAATCACTCTTCATTGTGATGTTTGACCGGGGTTTTCTACGTCACTCCAACCTCACGCCCGGGAACCATCTGACAACTCTGTTCCGCAGGGAAAACTCTCCTTGACAAATAATTACTTTGATGTATAATTCTCGATGAGTTAATTTGCGTCTCGTCCTTTTCCCGAGCAGTTCCTCTAGAAGATACCCTTTTCATTGATTCAGATTGGAGTCGCTCTGCACCATGAGCCTCATGGAGGTTTTTCCTAATTCCGTGGGCACACGTAAGCTCTTAGTTTTGATATTCTTGCGGACACTTGGAGAGTTGCAATCCCAATATCTCTTTTCCCTTCAACAACTTCCGCACTCTTGCGCAAAAACAGGGGGGGTAGGTTTTACAACTCCCTCCTGCTGAAAACAACACGGACCCACGCGCGGGCGGATGGGGAAACCTCGTGGGATCCTACAGTGGCGGCATGGGGCGCTTGGCGATCTCGGCAGCTACTTGCTTCATTTCAGCGTGGATCAGCCCATTTGACGCCAGGATGGACTTGCCGCCAAGGGTATACGGCTGGCCCTCAAGGTCGCTTATTGTGCCGCCTGCTTCTTCGACCAGCAAGACGCCTGCGGCAGAGTCCCAAGGCTTGAGCCCGAATTCCCAGAAGCCGTCGAACCGCCCGGCGGCGACGTAGGCCAGGTCCAGCGCCGCCGAGCCGTCGCGGCGCACACCGTGCGATTTCAATGTGAAATCCCAGTAGTAATAAATATTCGGATGCGAGTGGCGCTTGTGATTCGGAAAGCCGGTACACAACAGGCTGTTCTTCAGCGTATCGATCCTGGAGCAGCGAATCCTTTTCCCGTTAAAGTGGGCGCCTTCGCCGCGTTGCGCCGTGAACAACTCGTCGAACACGGGGCTGTAAACGACTCCAAGAACGAGTTCATTTTCGCGGGCCAGCCCCATCGAGACGCAGAAGCAGGGATAGCCGTGTGCAAAATTCGTTGTGCCGTCGAGTGGATCCACGTGCCAGCGGTACTCCGATTCCTTATCCTTTGCCGTGCCTTCTTCCGCGGCGATGGCGTGCTCCGGGAATAACTCCTGCAAGCGACGCACAATCCATTCTTCGGAGCGCCGGTCGGCCTGAGTCACCAGGTCAAAGTCGCCTTTGTAGGCGATGTCCGGAGGGCGTTCCAGCTCTTCGCGCAAGATAGCGCCAGCTCCTTTGGCAATTTCTACGGCGGCCTGCAGAAATGTCTTGGTCATGGGGTTAGTGGTCAGTTTTAAGTTTTAAGTTCCAAGTTTTTTGTTTCAAGTTTCGGCTTCCGAGCCCCAGGTTGTAATGGCAAAGTGCAACGTTACAGGTTATCAGCTTGCCGTTCTGAATGGGAATCACCTATGGCGACCCTACTGCGGGCCGGTCAGGTACGTTGTGCGATGCCGCGCGGTATAGCCCGGCAGGACTTTCACGTCGATGGTCCGATAAGTGTTCGCAGGGCCGTGGGGATTGGGGTAGTACGCCAGGCGGTATTGCGTGCGCAGTTCCTGGTCGATGCGGTCGAAGATCACCGGGAGCTCCTGCGCGGAATCGGGAAAAAACATCGCTCCGCCGGTGGTTTCCGTGATGGTTTGCAGCGCGTGTTCGCCGGCGGTGTTGCGGCCGTTCTCATTCTTCACCGGGCGTACCACAATCGTGTACAGCAAGACTTCCGCGCGCAGCGCGGCCTTGCGCGCCGTATCGAAATCGGCGCGGCTCGTGGTCTCGCCGGCGTCGGTCAGCAACACGAGCACGCGGCGCCGTTCGTTGGGACGCTTCTCCATGGCGCGCGAACCGAGTAGAATCGCATCATAAATCGACGTCCCCCCTCCATCGGGAATCCTGCGAACCGCGTCCTGGAGCGTTGCCACACTGTCCGAAAAACCAGCCAGCTGTGTCACGGTTTCGTCGAAATAGAAGACGCTCATGCGATCTTCCGGCCGCAGTATTTGCTTGATGAAATGCGAGGCCGCATCGCGCTCAAACGGCATCTCCTTGTGCGCGCTGAGGCTGGCATCAATCATCAGCGCAAGGTCCAGGGGCTGCTTGGTCTCCGATTCAAAGATGTCAATCTTCTGCTGTACGCCTTCCTCGAAGACCTGAAACGCTTCCACCGGCAGGTCTGGCGCGGGGCGGTTGTGCTCGTCGAGGACGCTGACCAGCACGTTCACAAGGTTGACGTGTACTTTAATCGTGCCGCGCGGCGACGCCGGCTCCTGGTCCTTTTCCTTGGCCTGCGCGTCACTCGGCTTTCCCTGCCCGCTGTTGGTAGGCTGCGCCCATGGTGGCCGGTCGGGTTTCTCCTGTGCCGCAAGACCGCATGCAGAAATGAGCAGGAGGACTCCTGCAACTAGCGCGTGGCATCTGCTCTTGGCCTGGAAGATCATCTATTTGTTAAGATGCAGGTTTTGTCTTTGGTGCCGCCGGGGGGATTTCCCCGTCCGCCCAAATGGCTCCATCCTGAAAATACTCCTTTTTCCAGATAGGAACGGTGCGCTTCAGCAAATCAATGGCAAACCGGCAGGCATCGAAAGCCGCGGCCCGGTGAGGGGCACTGACCGCAACAAAGACGCTCGTTTCGCCGATTTCCAGCCGTCCGAGGCGGTGCACCATGGCGACGCGGTGGATGGCAAATTTCTCGTGGATCTGCGCGCCAATCTCGCGCATTTTGGCCAGCGCCATGGATTCGTAGGCTTCATATTCAAGGTATTTCGTGGCCCGGCCATGCGATTCGTCGCGGACGAAACCATCGAACGTGACGATGGCGCCATCCTGCCCCGCGCGCACGTGCCGGACCAGCGTTGCAGGATCAATGGCTGGTCGCACCAGTTCGTACAGGTCGCTTTCGGGCGTCGTGGGCATTGGTGCTGGGGCTCAGCCTCCGCTCACGGGTGGCAGGAAGGCAATCTCATCGCCGCCTGCAATCCGCGTGTCCCAGGCGGCGAATTCCTGATTGCGCGAGGCCACCAGCGAGGCGCGAAATCCCGCGAGTTGCGGGTAGCGTTGGATGTAACGCTCCAGAAGGTCAGCGAGCGTCGCCCCCTCGCTGATCTCTCCATTCTCTTCCGTGAGGCCGGTGAGTTCACGGACGCGGCCGAAGAAAAGGATCTTCACACGTACGCTGGGGAAGACGGATGGCATAGGAAAATTGTAACCTGAGCAGGAGCGGCCTTCCAGCGAAAGGCACGGCGGAGATGCCAAGGGTTTGCAGCGAGATGCGGCGATGAAAATTCTGATGACAGGTTCGACGGGATTCGTTGGCACGGCGCTATGCCAGGACTTACAGCGCGCCAGGCACACAGTCTGCCGGCTCGTGCGGCCAGGGACGGCCGCGGAAAAGACGCGAGGTGCCGGCTGTTTCGATGTGAACTGGAATCCCGCAACCGGAGAACTCGGCGGCGCAGCGGTGGGCGCAGATGCGGTTGTGAATCTTGCCGGGGCCTCGATTGCGGATGGTCGTTGGACAGCCGAGCGCAAGCGACTGCTGCTTGCCAGCCGCGTGGATACCACGCGCGCGCTCGTCCAGGCACTCTCCAAGATGGCGGCGCGGCCGCGCGCGCTCGTGTCCGCGTCCGGCATCGGCTACTACGGGAGCTGTGGCGATCAAGTGCTCACGGAAGAGAGTCCGCTCGGCCATGATTTTCTGAGCCGCCTGGGACAGGAATGGGAGGCCGAAGCGGCCAAGGCAGAGGCAATAGGCATACGCGTCGTTCGCGCGCGATTTGGAGTCATTTTGGCAAAACACGGCGGCGCCTTGCCGCGCATGGCTCGCCCGTTTTTGTGGGGCGCCGGCGGGAAAATCGGTTCCGGCGAACAGTGGATGAGCTGGGTAACGCTTCAGGATGTCGTCGGCATCCTGCGATTTGCGCTGGAGAACGGCGCGGCGCGCGGGCCGATAAATGTGGTTTCACGGCAACCGGTGCGCAACGCCCAGTTCACCAAGATGCTGGCCAAGACTTTGCACCGCCCGGCGCTCTTCCCTGCCCCGGCGTTTGCGCTGCGGCTACTGCTCGGCGAGATGGCGAATGAACTGCTCCTCTCAAGCCAGCGCGTCATGCCCACCCAACTCGAAAAGCTGGGCTATCGCTTTCTGCATCCGGATCTGGCCGGCGCACTCGCTGCGGTTTTAGCGGTGGCATAGTGCGGTGGATTGGAAGTGCGGGCGAATGGGGCGCAGGAGTCCTGCGCCCCTACAACGGAAACTTCTGAGAGTTCGCGCTCAGCAGGAATCACCCACTTCACTGCAACATGAACTAGACGCCGCAGTCTGCCTTTCGATTCATCCAGGGCAAAGCTCTGCGGTCAAATGTTGAGCATCTGGAGTAGATCTTCCAGCCTGGATTCGTCCACCAGCAGGCGCTGCTCTTCCGCAGCCGGGGCCGTGACCGGAACCTCGCCTTCGTCGAAGGCCTGGAACAACCGCATTTTGGCCACGGCGTATTCTTCGCTGCTGGTCAGCGCGCGGCCATTCGCCTGCGCCCAAGCCTCCAGCGCCGTTTGCACGACCACGATGCGCAGCGGAAACGTCGCCTTGCGATCCGCGGAAATGGCGTAAATGAATTCGCCCGCGGGCCCGCCCTCGTAGGTGATGCGGTTCACTTCATAGAAGCAATACTGGTAGACGTAGCCGTTGGAAGCCGAGTAGCTCTTCACTCGCCGCACCGCGTCTGGTCGCGTCATGGGCGAATTATTGAAGCGGCTTGCGGGAATGTCAATAAAGGCGCAGGCTGCATTCCCACTTCGGGATTTTGGCTGCGATGAGGATTTCAGTTCGGCACGCGGAAGTCATTCATGGCGTGACACTGGGTCTGCTCCATGCGCCACAGCCAAATTTCATTAGGAATTCCAAATACATCGATACAAAGGCGTTAGCAGGCGTTTCGCGGCCCGCTTGCGGACTGCGCGAGAAAACTGGTACAGCGCGATTTCGCTGGTCCTTCGCCTGCAATTGCAGAAAGCATGCGGCCCCTTCCGCAAACTCGAGAAGCAAGAACATCCGTGAAGAACATGGCCCAAAAGAAAACTACGCCAGAAATGCGCCGATTTGCCTTGGCCTGCGTTCTCCTCGCGATGGGTGCGTGGACTCTGAGCTGCGGTGGGGGAGGCGCAGGCTCCGTAACGCCCCCGTCGTCCCCACCTCCCTCCATCCAGGTCATCGTGACTCCCAATTCGGGCACAGTGTTGCTCGGTGAAACACTCGCGTTCACGGCAAGCGTCTCCAACTCCACGGACACCACTGTGATCTGGAGTGTCAACGGCATCACCGGTGGTTCTCCTCAAGCCGGCACGATTTCCGCCGATGGAGTGTATACGGCACCTGCGGATCTTCCCCAGGGCGGGACGGTGCAAGTGATTGCCACGAGCCACGCGGACTCCTCGAAGTTCGCTTCCGTCAGTGTCACCGTTTTCAGCGACATCAGCGTCTCGATTTCGCCGGGAACAGCGAGCGTGGAACTGGGTGCCGCGCAAGCCTTTCACGCCTCCATTTCCAGTAACGGCAAGCCCGATCCCGCAATTCGCTGGAGCCTCTCCGGCTCATCCTGCCCCAATTCATGCGGCAGTGTGGATGCAAACGGAAATTACACGGCGCCGCAGATTCTGCCGGGAAATGCCAGCGTCACCTTGACGGCGACGAGCGCCGCCGATCCTGCCAAACAAAACTCGGCAAACGTCCTGATCACCAGCGATTTCTCCATGCAGCTCAGCGCACCCGCGACCGTGCAACCCGGCGTTACGGCGGCGCTGGTAGCCACCATGACCCCGGTTCCGGGCTCGAATCCCAGCAGCTCTTTATCGTGGTCACTCTCCGGCACGGGCTGCAGCGGCAGCGCCTGCGGAATCTTGACGGTCACAACTACGCAATCCGCCGGTGGAAATTCGCTCGCCGATACGGCGAATTACACCGCGCCTGCTGCCGCGCCGCAACCGGACACCGTGACCGTAACCGTCACGCCGCAAGCCGATCCCACGAAAAAGGCGCAGGCCAACATCACCATCGTGCAGGGCGCCGGCCTCAGCATCTCTCCGGCAACGGCGACGCTGGCCGGCAATCAGCGCATCACGCTCACCGCATCCCTGAATGGCGCCGCTAACAATGGCTTGGCCTGGAGCGTCAACGGCGTTTCCGGCGGCAACGCCACGCTGGGACAAATCTGCGTTGTGGGCTCGAATCCATGCCAGAGCCTCACGAGCGGCGATGCCACACAAGCGGATTATCTCGCACCCGGCGCAATCCCTGCGCCGAATCCGGTGTCCGTAACCGTGATCAGTGCCAGCAATCCCAGCCTCACTGCTTCAGCGCAAATCACGGTGATCAACCATGTGCTGGTCAGCGTGCTACCTAGCACCGTGAACCTGCCGCCACTGGGCGTGCAAGGTTTCACCGCTTCGGTCTTGGGTACGGACAATCAAAACGTCGTCTGGCAAATCCAGGGCACTGGCTGCACCTCGAGCGGCTTGTGCGGCTCAATCACACCGGCTGGCACCTACACGGCTCCTGCCGCCGCTCCCACGCCCGATGCTCTGACCGTCGTTGCCATCAGCCAGGATGATACCTCGCAGTCGGGCAGCGCCAACGTCACCATCTCCAGCGGCCCAAACATACTGTCGCTGCATCCCGCAAGCGTCTATGCCGGCGGGGCCGATGGCTTCACGGTGAGCGTGGACGGCAGTGACTTCGCGCCTTCACAACCGGGCCCTGGCTCCGTGCTGCAAATTGGCGGCACCGCGCGCGTTACGACTTGTGACACCGCTAATTCCTGCTCCGCGCCGGTGAGCAGCACGGATGTGGCTCTGGCCGGAAATCTCAGCGTGCAAATCGTGAATCCCGATGCCAGCAAGTCGAACGTCGTGGACCTCGTCATCGTGACGCCCGGCAACGGCGAAGACGTTGTCACGCTGACCAGCAGTTCCCCCGCCGCGACCGGCAACGACATTACCGTCGTCGAGCCCACCACCGCCGGACTGGATACCACCGATGGCAATCTGGATCTCGAAGTGGCCGCGATCGGTCTGTTCACCACTTCCACGAATACCTGCACTCTCGCTGGAAATCCGATTCCGCTGGTGCGGCCTTCCTCGGGCACCGTCGCCGCGGACATCTGCCTTTCCTCGGAGGCCGGTTTCGACACCAGCATGAGCTATACGGTCTCCGGCTCCGGTGACGTTGCCGTGATCGCCAAGCAGCCTGCCGGCCTCGGCATCATTCACCTCACCTTGCAGGTTCCGGCGAGCGCAACGGCGGGCGCGCGAACTCTTTTCATTCAGAACGCCAACCTGGATCGCACCGCTGCCTCCGGGGCCTTGGAGATCCGATGAGCTTCGGGAGACCACGATGAGCTACGCACAACGCCGCCGCTTCCCGTGGCTCCTGTTCCTGGCGGGTCTGCTCCTGATTGCCATGACGGCACGCGCCACGACGCTCGTGCGTCTGCGCTTCCCGGACTTGGTGCATTACGCTTCGGCCATCGCGCGGGTGCGCTGCGTCGGCGCCGACACTCGAGTCGAGAACGGCGAAATCTTCACCGACACGCGTTTCCACGTGCTGGAAAGCGAAAAAGGGCGTTTGCCGGCTTCCATCGTGGTGCGCCAGCCGGGCGGGAAATTCCAGCACCTATATTCGCACGTGGAAGGCGCCCCGGAATTCCGCATCGGAGAGGAAGTCTACCTGTTTCTCTGGGGGCGCCCGGGAAGGCAGTTCTATGTGCTGGGCTGGTCGCAGGGAACGTTTCGCGTGCACCGCGACGCGCTCTCCGGCAAGGAAACCGTCACGCAGGATTCCGCCGAAATGCCCGTCTTTGATCCCGAGGCGCATGCCTTCACGAAGATGGGTGTCAAAAACCTCCGGCTCGATGTGTTTCAGGAGCGTATACGCCGCGAAGTTTTGCGCACGCTGCCCTAGAGAGCTTTCTTGGCGGACGAAGAGTTTCATACATGAGTTGGGTTACGGATCGGAAGTCAATGAAAGAGACGGGCGAAAGGCAAGGCAGAAGCAGACCATGAGAGTGACGGTCCGAAAACTTGGTGCCATTGGCGTCGCCGCTCTTTACGGACTCTGGTCCGTTGTCGCCGCCCACGGGTATGCCTTCAACGAGATCGTGCCCGATGTCCGCCAACCGGTCAGCGTTTCGGGAGGCTCGGCCTGCCCGGTGCACGCGCACCAACTGACCGGCGCCGGCAGCCTGTCTTTTCGCTGGAGCACGGTGCTTGGCAGCAATCCAACGACCATTCTGACGCAAAACCAGACTCCCACTGGCAGCCTGAATGAAATCGAGCAAACCGTCCAGCAGTCGCTCTCTGTATGGACAAATGTGAGCGGCACGACGCTCACACCCGCTTCACTGGCTCCGCTGACGCGCATCTCCTCCGCGAATGTATGTAGCGTCGACGGGATCAACTCCATCTGCTTTGACCAGCCGGACATGGCCTTCACTCCCGGCGTGCTGGCGTTTACCCGCGTCGTCACCGCCGACACCATTGGCATTCAGGTTGGCAGCGGCCCCGTTTCCACGGAACTTGGCCAGATCCTTGACGCTGATATCTATTTCAATCCCAGCGATTCTCTAACCTCCTTCGCCACTCCCCAGGCGCTGAGCGCAAATCCGGGCTCCTACGACCTGGAATCGATCCTCACCCACGAACTGGGCCACACGCTCGGATTCAGTCATTCCGCGGTTTGGAGCGCCATGATGTTCCCATTCGCGCCAGCGCCCGGCACTTTTGCCGGGCAGCGGCCGACGACGCAGCAGCCGGACGCGCCGCTGGCGGACGACGATCGCACCGGCTTGCGCGTCCTCTATCACGATCCGAATGACACGCTCTATGTGGGCTCGATCCAGGGGCACATCATTCCCGCGAATCCCATTTCGCTGCCATCGGCGCCGCCGGGAGTCACCGGAGTATTCGGCGCACACGTCGTGGCCATTGATGCGTCGAGCGGCGCGGTCATCGCAGGCACCCTGGGCGGCTGGAGCTGCACGGCGCCCGGCCCGGTGCAATTCGACGGCAACTATGAGATCGATCAGTTGCCCGTAGGCCAAAGCTACAAGATTTACGCGGAACCCCTGGATGGCGCTGTCGCACCAAGCGATGTAAGTAATGCGCTCGTTTCCCTCTGCCGCAATTCCACCACGGATCCAGGCTGGCCGCCGCTGCAGGGCTGCGTGGTGCCGCCGGCAAATACCACCTTCACCACGCGCACGCGTCCTTCGCCTTAGACCGACCAGAAGAATCTTGTTATACAGACATAAGGAACTAACTGCAGACCATCAATTTCCAGGACGGCCGCCTAGCCTGGATTCCCACAAACTACAATTCATCCGTTGTTTCGGTTCAGCAAGACATGGTCATCCTGAGGCGATCCGATGAGGATCGCCGAAGGACCTCAACATCAAAATTTTGCATCGTCTGTCAATTGAGATCTTTCGGGGCGCCCCGGCCAGGTCGGGGTAAACGCCCGGCGCGCCCCCTCAAGATGACAGGCTGCTGCGCGGTTTGCATGACATAAGAATTCTAGCTCGTGAAAGCGTCCAGCCTAGCCGTGCGCCGGTACCATCCAGCCTCCGCCAAACAGCAGCCCCGGCCCCAGAGACGCCAGGAAGATCGGCTTGCGCTGAGCCGCGGGCTGTTGCGCGGCATGTTGCAGCGCAGCATGCAGAGCAGCGCCGCAGGTCGAAGCGCCCAAATTCCCGCTGGTGGCTGCGATCGGTGGAAATGAGCTTGCCGGCACCTTCAACTGCTTCGCCAGCAGAGTGACCAGCCGCGGATTGGGCTGGTGCGTGGCAAACGCGCCGGCTTCCTTGCGCGAAAGTCCGCTCCGGCGCTCCACTTCATGCAGCACTTTCACCATGCGGTGCACCGCGGCACGAGAGAGTGCTCCCCCGTTGAATTGCACGGTCAGGCATCCGCCACCGGTATCGCTCACGGAAATCGCTTCGGCATACTGTGCGGCGCACCCGAAAAAGAATTCTCCCAGCCGGTACGCCGGACGATTCCCTTCCGGCTTCACGCTCGACAGCAGGAATGCGCTTGCGCCATCGCCGAACAGGCCGCCGAACTCCCCATCGGCGCGCCCGGGACGCAGGGACCTGCTGTGTACATCCGCGCTCGCCACGAGGATTCTCGTGCCACGGCCAGACGCCAGCAACGCCTGGGCCACGGCCAGCGCCTGCACGATTGCCAGGCAGCCACTGCCGACATCGAGCGCGCTGCAAGTTTCCGGCAAGCCGAGCCGCGCATGCAGAATCGCGGAAAGCGAGGGGTAAGCGTGGTGCGTTTCACTGGCCGCCACAATCCAATCGATGCCGTGCCCTTTTTCCTTGCCGCCCGGCATCAGGGGAGCTGCCGCTTGCGCGCCCAGCGTGCCCTCATTTTCCTCTTTCGCCGCATAGGCCAGCGACACAATCCCGGCGCGGTGGCGCAATTTGCCGGCAGGCATTCCGAAGGCGTGATCAACCTGCTCGGATGGAACCACCCGCGAGCCAAAAGCGCTGTTGGATCCGATGACGAAGACTTTCGATGATTTCAAACCCGGGCCCCTTACGTTTCTCAGCGGATGCAAAACTCTGCAGTAACGGCTGAGGTTTATCGTCCAGCGATGAGGACTCTATCATCCGGCAGACGCGCTTCTATTTCCAGTGCGGATCGTAAACCCGCCCGTGGTTTCTCTTGCTCAGAAATACTCGATGGCCTCTGGGGAAGTCCGGAAGGCGTATTGCTCCGCCTGAAGCTTGAGCGCATCTTCGAGCGCAGCCTCGCGGCCCTGGGCGAACAGCGAATCGCTGGTGACGTCGGCAAACCCGTGCAATTGAAGGAGCCGGTCTTCGGCATCGCGTTGCGACTCAATCACTCCACCGCGCCTCAGGTGCAGCGGCACAGCGCCCTTTTGCACCAGCGTCGGGCAAATGAGTAGAAAACGGTGGCAGTGCAGCGGATCTTCTTCGGCGCAGAGGATTGCTGTAGGCGCTTCGCGGGCACGCGTGATGGCGCGGTCCACTGCCTCCAGAAAATCAGGAGCTTTGCGCCGGCCGGCATAATCCACCAGGCCCTTTGGCAGGTAAAAGCGCGGATCCAGGGGGCGCCCGCCAAGCTGCTCGCCAAAAAATTCGTAACGTATTTTCGCCGCGGTCAGCCGCGCTTCCAGCGGTTGGCGGTTGAATTGCGGATACCGAAAGCTCCCGGGCCGGCTGCGTACATCGCAAAGCACTTTAATCTCGTGCCGCAGAAGCGTGCCGAGCAGATCGGACATCTCCAGATTGGAGTGCCCCAGGGTAAACAGCTTTGGTTGCTTGGCGGCCGTTGCAGTCATGAGCGAATTCTGTTCCTTGGAAGTGTAACGCGTTCTGCCCCGCTGGGCGTTGATCTGCCCGGCCCCACTTTGCGTTCTAACGTCTCGAGCCGGTCAGCTCGAGGGCGTTTTCGCGTTTTCCTTAGGATGACTCTTTGCTGGAAATGGCTTCCAAGTCGCTGACCACGCGATCGAGTTCGTCAATCAAAGGATTGTTGCCCGCCGCGCGAAAGGCCGCGATCAGTGCGCGGTAATACCATAGTGTGCCGTCCTGCTTCCCCGTAAAACGCTCGTACACACCTATGCCCTGCATGCGCACGTCGTGCAGGATTTCCCGCGTGTTGGAGAGCTTGTCGGCGGCGGAAACCAGTCGGACGTCGGCTGCTTCGCGGGCAACGCGCGCGATGTAATCCTTCTTGCGCCGGAGCCACGGCGGCTTGGGTTCGCTGTACGCGTCCGTACAGCCGTCCACGATCTCCGCCACGCGCTTGCCGAATTTCCGTCGAATTTCGCGCAGCCGCGGCAGGCCGCCCTGATCCTCCACCGCGTCGTGCAAAAGCGCGGCGATGGCCATCTCCTCATCGCCGCCGTATTCGATGACGATGGACGCGACTCCCAGCAGGTGGCCGATGTACGGCCGCTCCGTGCGCTTGCGGATTTGCCTGGCGTGAAGCCGCGCCGCATAAGTCAGTGCGGCAGTGAAATTGCCAGAGAGCGCAGGCTTCGACTCAGTTTTGCGAGCAGTTTTGGTTTTCTTGAGTTTCACCGGCGCCGCGTCTTACTGAGCAGGCGCAGAATTTCCAGGTACAACCAGACCAGCGTCACCATCATGGCGAACGCGCCGTACCACTCCATGTATTTGGGAGCGCCCATGCGCGAGCCGGTTTCGATCATGTCGAAATCGAGAACCAGGTTCAATGCTGCGATAATCACCACTACCACGCTGATGCCGATGCCCAGGGGCGAGCTGCTGTAGAGAACGGAAATTTGCGAGTGGAAGAACAAGCCCATGATCAGATTCGCCGCGTAAACAAGCATGACGGCGCCGGTCGCGGCGATCACCCCAAGCTTGAATCCCCGCGTGGCGCGCACGATCCCGGTCTTGTACGCAAGGAGCAAGACAAACAGCACGGCAAAGGTCAGGCCCACCGCTTGAACCGCGATACCCGGATAAGACTTCTCAAACACGGCGGAAATGCCGCCAAGAAAAAGCCCTTCGAGCAGCGCATAGATGGGCGCGGTGATCGGCGACCATGTGTTCTTGAACACCGTCACCAGAGCGAGAACGAATCCGCCAAGCGCACCGCCGATCATCCACGGAAGAGCAGATCCCGGAGTGGGAGAATGGCTCAGACCCCAAGTCCATGCCGCCGCAATCACCACAAGAAAGAGCAGCAGGCCGGTCTTGTTGACTGTGCCTTGGATGGTCATCGTTTCGCCGGCGGCAATCGGCCCGGCAAACGCCTTTTCCTTCAGCACAGGATTATTGGAGCGAAACAGCTCTGCCATCGAAATATCCTCCAGCCCGCAAATGGGACGCATCTATAAGGATAACACCACGGCTCGAAGCGCATAGAATCGAGGGAAGTTGCCGGGACGAGGCAAGGTTTACACAGCCTGAAACTGGAAAGAACTTGGTAGCGCTAACGGGAATCGAACCCGTATTTCGGCCTTGAAAGGGCCGCGTGCTAACCGTTGCACCATAGCGCCACAGTTGAGGAAGTTACAACCTTTCAAGTATACGAGAAAGCCCCTTTGTGCGCCACGCGGGGGCAGAAAGTTATAAGTTCTAAGTTGTAAGTTTTAAGTTTCGGAAGAACGGCCCGTGGGTAGGTAAACCATGCGCCCGCATTCGGGTTCTACTTAAAACTTAAAACTGAGAACTGAAAACTTCTCTCACTTCCTGTCCTGCCACTCTTCGTGCCAGGCCATCTGAATGGCTTCGAGCTTGCTCTCGTTGGACTGCAGCGGATCACCCGCAAACCCCGGCAATTCCGTGATCCATTTGTGCAAGTCCGTAAAACGGACCGTCAGCGGATCGACGTCGGGATACTTGTCCGTCAAGCCGATGGCAATATCATCGAGGCTGTCCCAATCGAACATATGTGGCATGAAATGCTCTCCTGAAAGATCAAAGGCGCCCGCCTCCCCGACCAGGTCGGGGTATACGCCAGGCGGCCGCTACAAAAACCAAGAGAAGCGTCAGAGGGTAGTTCCCCTCAGTGGTCCAGTTCCTTGGCGTAATTCTTGTTCCAATCCGGGATTTCCACCACGATGTCCGTGGTGCCGTCGGGCACGGTCTGGCAACCCAGGCGCGACTTCGGCGTGATGCCCGGCGCTTCGTCGAGTTCATCGAGCTCTGCATCGGTGGCTTCGTTGCAGGATTCCAGGCCTTCCTTCACGACCACATGGCAGGTGGAGCAGGCACAAACTCCGCCGCAGGCATGGTCCAGACCCATCTGGAAGCCTTCGGAAATATCCAAGATGCTGCCGGGCAGGCCGTTGTGGCCGTAGGGAAACCTTTCCGGATCGACCTCAACGGTTTTGCCGCTCGGAAGAAAGGTGACCTTGAACTTCTTGGTCGCCTTCTTGTATTTCACTTCCTCGATATACGGATTGCTGCCGCTCATAGTTTTTCTCCAGCCAAGTCACGAAATTTGGTGGCTTGTAGGGGCGCAGCATGCTGCGCCCCTACACCAAAAGCTTCAAATGCTACACTTCGGCCAGCTTTTTGCCTTCGAGCGCCGTTTGCACCGCCGAAGTCATCAGCAATTCGGCCAAATGCTCCGTGGTGCGATTCAATTCATCGATCTGCCGCCGGATCAGCTTGTAGTCGCTGCCCTTCACCGCTTCTTGCAGCGCGAAAACACTGGCATCCACCTTCTGCCGCTCCGTCGCGGGCAATTGCGCCGCTTGCGGATTCGCCAAAGCCTTTGCTGTGGCTGACAAAATCGATTCCGCCTCGGTGTGCGCTTCGATCACCTGGCGCTCCGCGAAATCCTGCTCCGCATATTCGATGGATTCCTCGAGCATGCGCTCGATGTCCGCGTCGTTCAGGCCATAGCTGGGCTGCACTTCAACGGTGTGCTGCTCGCCGGTACGCAAATCTTTCGCGGCCACCTGCAGAATGCCGTTAGCGTCAATAAGGAATTTCACTTCTATGCGGGGTAGACCCGCCGGTGCCGGGGGAACACGCAAAGTGAAACGAGCCAGCGAACGGCAGTCTTTCGCCAATTCGCGCTCGCCCTGTAAAACATGAATGTCAATCCCGGTCTGATTGTCCACGCCGGTGGTATAGAGTTCCTGGGCGCTCGCGGGAATCGTGGAATTGCGCGGAATGACCTTGGCCACGGCGCCGCCATAGGTCTCGATGCCGAGGGAAAGCGGCGTGACGTCCAGCAGCAGCATGTTCTTCACGCCTTTATCCATGATATTGGCCTGCACCGCCGCGCCCAGCGCCACCACTTCGTCCGGATTCAGCTCCGTGTGCGGTTTGCGGTCGAAAAATTCCTGCACGGTGCGGCGAATCAACGGCGTGCGCGTAGTGCCGCCAACCAGGACGACTTCATCCAATTCGCTGGGCTTCAGTTGCGCGTCGGCCAGCGCCTGCTTCACTGGCGCCATCGTGCGATCCACCACCGGGCGAATCAACGCCTCCAGTGCGCCACGTGTGAATTCGCGCACGAAAACATTGCCGTTGGGCAGCGGAAAACGCAGCGTGGCCGTGGTTGTTTCGGAGAGCTGGTGCTTGATGTCAATCAGCGCCTTGCGGAGTTCCTGCGCCAGTTCGCCATGGGGCGAGAAATCAATCTGATCGTGCTGCAGAATCTGCTCGTGGACGAAGGCCTGCAACAGATTGTCGATGTCGTCGCCGCCGAGGTGCGTATCGCCGTTCGTGGAAAGCACTTGATAAATGTCGCCTTCGCCCGTGAAAATCAGCTTGAGCACGGAAATATCAAACGTGCCGCCACCCAGATCGTAAACAGCGACTTTGCCCCGCTGCTTTTCGTGCATGCCATATGCCAGGGCCGCGGCCGTCGGTTCGTTAACCAGGCGCAGCACCTCAAGGGCGGCGAGTTTGCCGGCATCCTTGGTGGCCTGGCGTTGCGCATCGTTGAAATAAGCGGGCACCGTGATGACAGCGCGATCTACAGTTTCGCCGAAGTAGGATTCCGCCCAATTTTTCAGCTCGCGCAAAATAAACGACGAAATTTCCGGCGGCGTGAACACCTTATCGCCGAGCTGCACGCGGATCACATTCCTGCTTGCGGGATCGATGCGGAACGGAAAGAGCTTCAGTTCGCTCTGCACGTCGGAAGGCCCGCGGCCCATCAGGCGCTTCACGGAATAGATGGAGCGCTCGGGCTGGGTGAGCAAGCGGCGGCGCGCCGGTTCCCCAACAATGATGCCGCCGTCCGGATCAATGCTAACGACGGACGGGCACAGCGTGCTCCCGGACGGCCCCGGAATACACCTCGGCTCACCGGTCTGCGCATCAACGTACGCGACCAGGCTGTTCGTTGTTCCCAGATCGATGCCGACGATCTTTCCCATGAGCAGTTACCAGTTATCCGTTTTCAGTCAGAACCCCGGCCGACGACCACGCTACAGTAATTCCTTTTGAACGTTGACCACCAGGTTGCGGATGTACGAGCGGCGATTCAAAAGATCGTTGAGTTGCGCCATGATCTTCCCTCGATCTGGCACCTCCGCGCCCGCGTCGATGGCTCCGTCCCATTCCCGCGCTTTGGACTGCAGCGCGCCATCAACATCCTTCAGCTTCTCTCCAAAATTCTTTTCCGCGGCTTCCAGACGCTGCCGGAGCGAAGCAGTGTCGCTTCCTTCAGCCTTGGCTTCGCGGAGTTCGTCGAGCGATTCGTTCAGCTCGAACACTTCCTCGAGCAACTCCGGAGGCGCCTGCTGCTTGTTCTCGCCGTTCTTGCGCGTGCCCTCGATCGCCAGCAGGTATTCCACCCGCGCGATGGGGTCGCGCAGCGTGCGATAGGCGTCATTCAGTTCCGAGCTGCGCTTGAGTGAAATTTCGCGTTCCTGCTCGGTCGCGCTGACAAAATTGTCGGGGTGCAGCTTCCAGCTAAGTTGCAGGAACTTTTGTTCGAGCGCGCCCATTTCGATCCACAGCTTGCGCGGCAGCTCGAACATCGCGAAGTAGTCGCTTCCCAGCGGAAGTTGCAGCAATTTGCCGCACCCCGGACAGAAGTGCGTGCCGATGGTGCGCTCGTGGCAATTCCAGCAGACGAGAGGAGGGTTCGTGACGGGAAGTTGCGTGGACATGAAATTTTTCCTTACCGCTCCGCAAACATAAAAAAAGTGGCTGGCATTTGCGGTGGCCAACCACTGGTCAGACCGAGTCAGTAACCGCCCGGGCACAGACTGAAATCCGTGCTACCGCTAAGCCGTAAACGAACTGCCGCAGCCGCAACTCCGCGCGGCATTCGGATTCTGAAAAACAAATCCCTGCCGCATGAGCGTCTCCTCATACTCCAGGGTGGTGCCATTGAGATACAGCAGGCTCTTGGGATCGACAAAAATCCTCGCGCCGAATTCCTCGAAGACTTTGTCGCGGTCACGCGCCTGCGTATCCAGCCGCATGGCGTAAGACAACCCGGAGCAACCGCCGCCCTGCACACCGACGCGCAGGCCGCCAGTTTGCGGAGACACGCCTTCCTTGGCGAGCAGCGCGAGGATCTTCTTCGCGGCGTGCTCGGTCATGCGAATCACCGGCCCGACCTTCTGAGTAACCTCGGTACTAACTTCCGTCGCCATAATTCCAATCCTAACAAACCTCACAGGACAACAACTGGACAGCATCCTCCGACGGCCAACCCTCACCGCCGGAAGACGCCACTAACGCCGAGCCGAGAATTAGTGCGAAGCCTTCTCGTGCTCGGGAACTTCCACTCCGTGCTTCTTCTTCCAGTTGCCGATGGCGGCCTTGATGGCATCCTCGGCGAGCACGGAGCAGTGAATCTTTACCGGAGGCAGAGAGAGCTCGCGGACAATGTCCGTATTCTTGATGGCGAGCGCTTCTTCCACGGTCTTGCCCTTCACCCATTCCGTGGCGAGCGAAGAGCTGGCGATGGCCGAGCCGCAGCCGAAGGTCTTGAACTTGGCTTCTTCAATGACCTGCGTCTCCGGATTGATGCGCATCTGCAGCTTCATCACGTCGCCGCACTCCGGCGCGCCCACCAGGCCGGTCCCGACGTTGGGATCTTCCTTGGACAGGCTGCCGACGTTGCGCGGGTTGTTGTAATGATCTACTACTTTTTCGCTGTATGCCATGGACCGCTTGCTCCTTCTGGTTTTTCCGTCTTCAAACTTCAGCCCTTCGCCACGGTGACGAGCGAGCCAAAACCTGCATTCTTGATCGCCTTTTCGGTCAGGGCGATGTTGGTCAGAAATGCCGAACGGCCCGCAGTGAGTTCCCGCAGCGCGTCGCGAATGTATTCCGCGGTGAGTCCCAGAACGTGCAGGAACTGCCGTACCTCCTGGAGGTGATAGAACGAGCGCTCCGCAGCGGGCGCAGGTTCGTCGCCGTCCTGATAGGCTTGGAACGTCACACGGAAAGGTGCCGACGTTCCGGCGATAGACCGGTGAATCCTGAGTGTTCCTTCACTTGCAATTGCGCTTGCCATTTTGCTTCCCTTCTGTCTTTCCTTAAATTACGCGATCTGCCACTTGACCTTGGAGATGTCGATCCCTTCCTTGGCCATTTCATAGAGCGGCGATAGTTCGCGCAGCTTGGTCACAACCTGCACCATCTTGTCGATCACGTAATCGACTTCTTCCTCGGTATTAAAGCGCCCCAGGCCGAAGCGGATCGACGTATGAGCCAGGTCCTCGCCCACGCCTAGAGCTTTGAGTACGTAACTCGGTTCCAGGGTTGCCGAGGTGCATGCGGAACCGCTGGAAACCGCAACGTCGTTGATCCCCATCAAGAGCGATTCGCCTTCGACATAGGCGAAGCTCATGTTGAGGTTGTTCGGGAGGCGATGCTCCAGCGAACCGTTGATGAAAGTCTCGTCGAGCTTGGCTTCCAGGCCGTCCTTCAACCTCTTGCGCAACGCCAGCATTCTCTTCGTCTCTTCCGGCATTTCCTGCTGACAAATCTCGCAAGCTTTGCCGAGGCCGACGATGCCGGTTACGTTGAGCGTGCCCGAGCGCATGCCACGCTCGTGGCCGCCGCCATCGATAATGGCTGCGAGCTGCACGCGGGGATTACGGCGGCGCACATACAACGCGCCGACGCCCTTGGGCCCGTAAATTTTGTGCCCGCTAATCGCCAGCAGGTCAATATTGTCCTTCTGGACGTCCACCGGGATTTTGCCAACGGCTTGCACGCCATCCACCGCCAGGAAGATGCCGTGCTCCTTGGCAATCTTGCCGATTTCGGCAATCGGGTTGATTACGCCAATTTCATTGTTGGCGTACATGATGCTGATGAGAATGGTGCTCGGCCTGATGGCTTTGCGCACATCCTCGGGATCCACTCGGCCGTCCCTCTGCACCGGCAGGTAGGTGACCTCGAACCCGTGCTTTTCCAGATTCTTGCAGGTGTCCAGCACGGCCTTATGCTCGATCGCCTGGGTAATGATGTGATTGCCCTTTTCGCGGTACATTTCCGCGACGCCCTTCAGCATCAGGTTGTCGGATTCCGTCGCGCCGCTGGTGAAAATGATCTCCTTGGGCGTCGCGTTGATCAGGGAAGCTATCTGCTGCCGGGCGGTCTCCACCGCTTCCTCGCCGGCCCAGCCGAACGAGTGGTTGCGGCTCGCGGCGTTCCCGAACTTCTCCGTGAAATAGGGCAACATCGCCTGCAACACGCGCGGATCCATCGGCGTGGTGGCGTGATTGTCCATGTAAATCGGCAGCTTGACGGCCATTTCCGTGTTCTCCTATCCAGACCGGGATTCCGCTCAGCCGGTTACGGCCAGGCGTTCCATCCCCTTCAATTCCACGAGCGCGGGCTCCGGGGTCTCCTCGGTCAACTGAGCGATGGTCACCGTGCTCAACACGCTCAAAATGCTTTCATTCACGCGGCGCAATGGTTCTTTGATGGAGCAACGCTCCGTTGCGTCACAATTTCCATGCGTCGTCACGCAGGAGGTGATCAGCACCGGCCCATCAATCGCTGTGATCACTTCCAGAGCAGATACCTTCTCCGGCGCCTTCGCCAGTTGATATCCGCCGGTGGAACCGTGCTTCGCCGTAACCAAACTCTGCCGGGCCAATTTCTGCAGCACCTTGGCCATCAATGTGGCGGAAATCCCATACTCCTCGGCGATTTCGCTCGCACTGCACGCGTGCTGCTGGCGGTGATTGGCCAAATGCTTCATGGCAATCAAGCCATAGTCCGCCTTCTTGGAGAGTTTGAACATTCCGCTTGCCCGGTGCCTCCAGAACGACTCAGCAAATATGCGACTGTTCTAGTCGCAATTTAGACTATATCCCCTGGTGGGCACTCTTGTCAACTCTCCATCGGATCCAAGAGCCTGAGCAAACTATTGTTTTGCTTTAGCTTAGAGTAAGACCAAATCAGTCGGATATAAAGGATTTTTCGCTAAATGGATGATTCTGAGGGCTGAATGGCAACCTTGGTCCTCTCAACGGCTACTGCTTGCTCCACGATTGCGAGGCTTCTCCGTGCGCGAAACCAGATAACCCGTTGCTCTGGCAAGTTGGACGCAACCCAGCCGGCTCAAGCCCGCCACTACTGTGAAATCGTGCATGCCCCTCCAGCCGTGGCTGCCTCAATCAACTTCTGAAACGCTGGCAGCTCCGGAATCGTCAACTGAGCCTTGTGGGCCTGCAGTTCAAGCGCATTCAGACCATCAAACTGCTGCTTCCTGAGGTCTGGTGAGAGGGGGATGCCCAGAGTGATGCGGTCGAGCGCGGCCAGGGCGACCTCCGCAGCCTGGGAAAGCGCCGATGAAGCGGGACTGGCTTCCTTCACAAGGAAGGATCGTTCCGCAAGAGGCCGGAGGCGCGCGTCGTTCCCCGCCCACTGCGCAAGCTGCGCGCGCAGTTCGGATGCCTTGGCAATGTCTTTGCAAGAACTGGCGAGGTACTCATCCACTTTGCCGGAAAACAAGCGCGATGCTTCGCTTTCCGGCTGCACCGCATCGGCGACGCGATTCAACGGCGTCTGGCTGGTCGGCTCCGCCCCGATTCCCTCCCGAGTGTAGTCCTTCACAGGCTCGAGGGCTTCGACAAGTGACCGCATGGCCGCGATCTCTTCGGGCGAGGCGGTTCCGGCCATGCGCTCGATCATTCCCCGCTGATATGCGCGATGGTTCAGGCCCACCCACTCAAGGCGCTGGCTGATCAGTGGCAGCCGGGCGTACATCGAAGCGGGATCGCGGACATCCGCGGGCGACCAGAGTCTTTCGGCAATCGCCGCGGTGCGCGGCCAGATGCGTGAATCGATGTTTTCCGGGTCCACGTACTCCGACCACATGCAGGCCTCTCCGCCCAGCACCAACTTCTGCTCCTCCGGCGTGAGGTTTGCCGCAGCGCCCCCCAAGGGATCAACGGCATAGTGCCGTGCGGCGCTCCAGCCCAGATCCACGTAATAGCCGTTTGAAAGAATCCCGCGATAACCTTGTTTTGCCGCGGCCGCCAGCGAATCCGCGCCGCGCCAGGATTGGATGACGATGCTCTTCGGCACACCCGGCACCAGGATTTCATCCCAGCCGATGGGCGTCTTCCCGTGTTTCACCACGAGCTCTTGCACGCGCTGGCTGAAATACGCTTGCAGGGCATTGTTGTCCTTGAGCCCGTGAGCCTTCCTGTACGCCTGAATGCCCGGATTGGCGTCCCACTCTTTCCCATTCACCTCGTCGCCGCCGATATGAAAGAATGCGTCCGGAAAGATTTTCGCCATTTCCGCGATGAATTCGTTTAGAAACTTGTACGTTTTCTCGTTGGTAGGATCCATCGCCGGATCGAAAACGCCCCATTTGCGCTCGATTTGGTAGGGGCCAGAACCGCTGGCCAGTTCCGGGTGGCCCACAAACCAGGCCGTGCTGTGGCCGGGCATATCGAATTCCGGCACAACGCGAATGCCGCGGTCGCGGGCATAGGCAATCAAGCCGCGAATTTCCTCCTGCGTGTAGTAGAGCCCGTCGGAACCGAGTTCATGCAGTTTCGGATACTTTTGGCTTTCCACGCGAAAGCCCTGATTTTCCGACAAGTGCCAATGGAAGACGTTCAGCTTGACGGCTTCCATGCCGTCCAGATTGCGCTCCAGCACCGCGATCGGCACAAAGTGGCGGCCGGAATCAATCATCAAGCCGCGCCAGGAAAATCTCGGTTGATCTTGAATGCTCACAACCGGCGCCCCGAAACCGTCCGGTGTAATGCTGACCAACTGCAAAAATGTCTGCATTCCGCGCAACACTCCCAGGGGATTCGCCGCATGCAGCTTCGCGCCAGACGGGGTAACGTCCAGCGTGTACGACTCATCTTCGCCAAGTTCCTGGACCGCTTTGCTCTCCTGATTCGTGGTAACCAGCAAGGTCGCTTTTGCGGGATCAACTTTTTCTCGATTCGCAAACACGAGGGCCGTCTGGCGATGGAGTTGTTCCAGGAACCGCTGGCCCGCACGCTCCAACCGCGGCTCTCGGTAACCCGCAAAAGCCAGGCGGAAGGTTTCGTCCACTCTCAGGAAGCCGCTGCCGGTTTGCACCTTGGCGGGCATGGGCATCAGGTTCATAGACGGGGGAGATTGCGCGCGCATCGATATTGCTGCAAAGGCCAGCGACAATACGGGAAGTAAAACAGCAATTTTACCGGGAAAAAGACTCCGCATGGGGCAAACCTCCAGAACACCTATCCAGCGCGACCACGGAACCCATCCGTGGCATTGCCAAACACATGAGATTGGCATAATTCTCTCTTTAAGGGAAATGCTTTTGCTTCGCCAAGTCCGTTATTCTGCAAGTTCCCTCGCCCTTTGCGGAATGTTTAGGATAGAATGTGCGGCGGACGCACACTAAATGAAGACTTCTGTAGCCATCTATCCCGGCTCGTTTGATCCCGTGACGAACGGCCACCTGGACCTGATCGAACGCGGCGAAAAGATGTTTGACCGCTTGATCGTTGCGGTTTTGAAGAACCTGGAAAAAGAACCGATGTTTTCCGTGGCCGAGCGCGTGGATATGCTCCGCGAAGTCACGAAGAAATGGGATTGCGTGGAGGTGGACGTCTTCGAGGGGCTGCTGGTGGATTACGCCCGGCATCGCGGCGCCGGTGTGATTCTCCGCGGGATTCGCGCCATTTCCGACTACGAGTACGAACTTCAGATGGCGCTGATGAATCGCAAGCTGGAGCCGCGCCTGGAAACCGTCTTCATGCTGCCTGGCGAAGCATACAGTTACCTGAGCGCCAAGATTGTCCGGGAGCTGGCGCAGCTCGGCGGGCCGCTGACGGGATTGGTTCCCGCGTTAGTCGAGCAGCGGCTGCGCGCAAAAGTCTCCTGAATCAGGGGCGTCCAATCGTTGGCATGGTGGTGCGCTATGACCCCGGGTTGCGCGTCACATAGGCTGTCCCGCCGCATCGTTCTTCCCGATTGAATTTCTGTCCGTTTTCCTGAAAACTGTTGGGTTACGTCTGCTAACTGGTTCCGAGGAGTGCTTGTGCAACTTACCGACCGCATCAACCGCATTCAGATCTCGCCCACCGCGGCGGTCATCAATGCCGCGGAGCAGCTCAAAGCCAAGGGCGTGGACATCGCCGATTTTGGCCCCGGGGAACCCGACTTCCCCACGCCCGATCACATCAAGAAGGCCGCCATCAAGGCCATCGAAGAGAATCGCTCCAAGTACACGCCCACCGGCGGAATCATGCCGCTGCGCGAAGCGATTGTGGCATGGCACAAGCGCGAGCTTGGCTCCGACTACACGGGGAAAGAATGTGTGGTAAACGTCGGCGGGAAGCACGCCATTTTCAACACCGTGAGCGTGCTGATCCAGCACGGCGATGAAGTCATCCTGCCCGCTCCGTATTGGGTCAGCTTCCCGGACATCATTAAGTATGCCGGCGGAACCCCGGTGATCGTGCAAACGCGCGCGGAAAACGGATTCGGGGCCAAAGCGGCCGACATTGAAAAAGTCATCACGCCAAAAACGAAGATGGTCATCATCAATTCCCCGTGCAATCCGACGGGCGGCGTCGTCACTCCCGAAGAATACGAGCGCATCCTGGCGCTCTGCAGGAAACACAACATCTGGCTGATGGACGACGAGTGCTATTCGCACTTTGTGTACGAGCCGCACAAGCCGTTTTCGATCGGCAGTGCCAGGGATTCGAAGAGCAACGTCATCGTGATTGGTTCGGTTTCCAAGACATTTGCGATGACCGGCTGGCGCATCGGTTATACGCTTGCTCCGGAGCCGCTGATTCAGGCCATCATCAAGGTACAGAGCCAGTCCACGTCAAACCCGACCTCCATCGCGCAATACGCGGCGCTGGAAGCCATGCGCGGTACGATGGAGACGGTGCCCGTCATGCTCGCCGAATATGCCGCGCGGCGCAAACGGATCGTCGAAGGGCTCCGCGCCATTCCTGGCGTGACTTGCGAATGGCCGGGCGGCGCGTTCTACGCGTTCCCCAATGTTTCCGCGCACCTCGGCGAAGGCAAGGATGCGATTGCGAAAAACTGCACGGAACTGGCGAAGTTGCTGCTGGAGCAAGCGCACGTCGCGCTGGTCCCCGGCGCGGCCTTTGGCGCACCGGGTTTTTTGCGGCTTTCGTACGCAACTTCTTTGGAGCGCATTGAGGAAGGGCTTCGCCGGTTGCGGAAAACTTTCACGCGCGCCGAGGCTGCCTCCTGAACCGTGATCGAGCCCGTTCCAGCGCGCATCGAACCATTCTTCAGCCCGCGCCCGTGGGGTGCGCGCTCGCTGGCTCCCTATTTCGCTGAGAAAACCAACCTGAAGGAACTCTTGGGCGAGGCGTGGCTCACCAGCATGGACAGGCCCATCGCCAACGGTCCCTTTGCCGGGAAATCCTTGGGGGAGAGTTGGCGAGCCATGCCCGAGGAATGGCGTGGTACCCAGCTTGGCCACTATTGCGGCTTTCCTTTGCTCGTGAAGTTTATCTTCCCCTGCGACATGCTCTCGATCCAGGTGCATCCCGATGACGCCTATGCAGCGAAGCACGAGCAGGCAGCCGGGGGCCGCGGCAAAACCGAGATGTGGCACATCCTCTCCGCGCAACCTGGTGCGGAATTGCTGATCGGATTGAAGCCCGGGGTCACGAAAGAAGTGTTTCGGGAGAGCATCCCCAAAGGCAAAGTTGAAGACCTCTTCCTACGCCACCCGGTGCGCCCCGAAGAGACTTATTTTCTGCCGGCGGGCACGCAACACGCCATCGGGCCCGGCATGGTTCTTTGTGAGGTGCAGGAATACTCGGATTTGACCTACCGGGTGTACGATTTTGGCCGTGTCGACGCTTCCGGCAAACCGCGCGATTTGCATATCGAGAAGGCGCTGGAAGTGACAAATTTTGCGGGAACGCGTGGCGGCAAGGTCCCCCCGCTCGCGCTGCATTCGCCCGATGCCAAAAAACAATTGCTGGCGGCGTGCGAATTCTTCGCGACGGAGCGCTGGGACTGCCACAAAACAACGCTCATCGAAAGCGACTCGGAGCGATTCCAGTTGCTGGTCATTCTGGAAGGCCACGGCAAGTTCTACGATGCGGACAGAGCGCTCGATTACCGCACCGGCGAGGCGTGGTTTCTTCCGGCTTCCCTGCCGGTGCTTTCTTTGCAACCCGTGAGCGCGACCGCGCTTTTGCGCGTCACTGTGCCGGATATTGCGGCGCTGCACCAGCAACTGCGGAGAATGGGTTTCGAGGAAGCGGCCATTGCCCGCGTCCTGGTTGAGTAACGTCGCATGGTCAAACAAGAACTGAGTACCCACGCCATCATCCTCGCCGGGGGACGCGGCACGCGCTTCTGGCCGCGCAGCCGTACACGCGCGCCAAAGCAGTTGCTCAACATTGTGGGTAAAACCACCATGCTGGAGCAGACGGTAGCGCGGCTCCGGCCGCTGCTTCCCGCAGATCACATCTGGTCCGTGACGAACGCCGAGCAGGCTGTGGCTCTGCGCAAGCAATTGCCCGCGGCGGCCCGCCGGCGCGTCTTGACGGAACCCGTTGGCAGAAATACCGCTGCGGCCATCGCGCTGGCGGCCATTCACGTGCGCCATGCGGTTGAGGGTGATGCGTTGCTCGCGGTTTTGCCCGCGGATCAGTACATCGCGCGGCCGGAAATTTACCGCGAAATTGTGCGCGTCGCGCTGCAGCTTGCGCGTGAGCCGGAACGCATGCTGGTGCTGGGAATTCCGCCGACCCGCCCCGATACGGGCTTTGGCTATGTCGAAAAGACGGGTGAGCCGCTGCAGGTGGACGGCTACCCTGTATATGCCGTCCGGCGATTCACGGAGAAGCCGCAGCTTGAAATGGCGAAGGAATATGTTGCCTCGGGAAATTACCAGTGGAATGCCGGAATGTTTTTCTGGCGTGTGTCGACGTTCCTGGCGGCGCTGAAGAAATATCTTCCCAAGACACATGACGCACTGGAAACGCTGGCTCCGCACATCGGGAAACGCAGCTACGACGCCGCGTTGAAAAGAACTTACGGGAAACTCGAGAATATTTCGGTGGACTACGCCATCCTGGAGCGCGCTACGCGCGAAGGCGGCGCCAGCCGGGTCTTCGTCATCCCCGCGGACATCGGCTGGAGCGACATCGGCTCCTGGGCTGCGGTCCATGAACTCGTCGCAAAGCATCCGGGCGAGAATGTCCTTGCGGGTGACGGCCATACCATCGACGCCCAGGGCAATTTCCTGTGGAGCCCGGATAAGTTCGTCGCGGTCATCGGCGTGCGTGACCTTGTGGTGGTTGATACGCCGGATGCACTGCTCATTTGCCCCCGGGAGCGCGCCCAGGACGTCGCCAAAATCGTCAAAGCGCTGGAAGACAAGAAACGAAAAAAGCTCCTCTAGCTGTCTCATTCCAAGGCAGTCCATTGCGGTATTTGGCCTCCCCGGCGCTTCGCGTATACTCACAAGCAATGACCAACATCAAGTTTGGAACCGATGGCTGGCGCGGTGTGATTGGCGAAGATTTCACACCGGAGAATGTGCGGCTGGTTGCCTATGCCATTGCGCGCTATGTGGTTCGCGGCGAAGACGCGCGAAAGGGAGTGCTGATCGGCTACGATCACCGCCAATTTGCGGATCGCACGGCTGCCGAAATCGCAGACGTCTTCAGCGCGACGGGAACACCCGTCTGGCTGGCGGACAAGCCCTGCCCAACGCCGGCCATTTCACTGCTGGTGCGGCAACGCGGCGCGGCGGGGGGCATCGTTGTCACTGCCAGTCACAATCCATCCGAGTGGAATGGGATCAAATACAAGGCGAGTTATGGCAGCAGCGCGCTCCCATCCATCGTGTCCCAAATCGAGAAGGAACTGGACGGCGTGTTGCGTACCGGCGTGCCGCCGTTGCCGCCGCGAAGGGACTTAATTCACTCGTTTGATCCGCGGGGGCCGTATCTCGATACGGTGGAAAAACTGGTGGATTGGGAGAAGTTACGCGCCGCGAAATTTCGATTTGTTTCGGATCCCATGCATGGCTCCGCGGCAGGGCTACTGCCCGAATTGTTCACCCGGAATGGCGTGAAATGCGATGAAATTCGCGGCACGCGCGATGCGCGTTTCGGAGGCGTGCATCCGGAGCCGATCGAGCCGCACATCGAAGCGTTGCGCCAAGCGGTTCTTGCCGGAAAGTATGACGCGGGCTTCGCTGCGGATGGCGATGGCGACCGCATTGGCGCCATCGATCGCGACGGCAGCTTCATCAACCCCCACCAAATCTTCGTGCTGATGGTTTGGCACCTCATCGGCACTCGAAATCTTCCCGGCGATATCGCCAAAACCTTCTCGGTAACCAAGCTGATCGATAAGCTGGCCGCCAAATACGGCCGCAAGCTCCATGAAGTTCCCGTCGGCTTCAAATACATCTGCGAACTCATGCTGGAACAAAATATCCTGATCGGCGGTGAAGAAAGCGGCGGCATCGGCACCAGCCTGTATTTGCCCGAACGCGATGCGACAGTCTCCGCGCTTCTGCTTGCCGAATTGATGGCCTGGCACGGTAAATCGCTGGGAGAATTGGTTGACGCGCTGCACGCGGAATTCGGCGAACACCGCTACGGACGCATCGATCTGGACGTGACCCGCCGGCAAAAAGAAAAGGCCATCGTCTACTTTTCCGATGGCCAGTTGCAGCGGTTGCTCGACTGGCCGGTGGTGCGGCGGGAATCCCTGGATGGAATCAAGGTTTATCTTGGCGACATTGGATGGGTAATGGTGCGCGCTTCCGGCACGGAGAATCTGCTGCGTATCTATTCCGAAACAACCAGCGCGGAAACCACGCAGAAAGTCTTGCAGGCTACAGTTGCGGCAATTCAAAGCCTCTAGGGGATCAAGATGCAAACCGTGAATCTGGCCGAGAAATTCAGCAAGTTTCAGGATTATTGCAAACCCCGCCTCATCGGCGAAGTGAACGACTTCCATGTGAAAGCCGTGAAGCTGAAGGGCGAATTCCTGTGGCACCACCATGAAACGGAAGACGAACTCTTTCTAGTGGTCAAGGGAACCTTGCGCATGAAGTTTCGCGGCCATGAGGCGGTGGTGCGCGAAGGAGAGTTTGTCATCGTGCCGCATGGCGTGGAGCATCTGCCCGTTGCCGACGAGGAAGTGCACATTGTCCTGCTGGAGCCGAAGGGCACACTGAACACCGGGAACATCAGCAACGAAAGGACCGTCAGCCAACTCGAGCGGATTTGAAGCAGCCCGTCGCCCGCTCGGCGATAGATACGGAGCACATATGGATCATCGCTTCTTCACCATGGACGTTTTCACCACCACGCGCTTTCAAGGCAATCCCCTCGCCGTCATAACCGATGGGGATGGTTTTTCGCAGGATCAGATGCTGGCCATCGCCCGCGAGATGAACCTCTCGGAAACGGTCTTTGTGCAAAAGCCCACCGACGATCGCGCGCTGGCGCGCTTGCGCATCTTCACCACCAAGGAAGAACTCAAGCTGGCGGGCCATCCGGTAATCGGGACCTGGTTTCTGCTTGCGGAGCTGGGCGTCGTCCCCGCGCAGGAAGGCGGCGTGCACGTGCTGCAGCAAACGGGCGCGGGCATTCTTCCGGTGGAAATCCGCTTCAAGGACGGGCGGCCACAGCGCGTGACGATGACGCAAAAAGAAGCCATTTTCAAACCCTCGAAAGTGGATCAGAAAAAACTTGCCGCCGCTCTTGGCCTCACTCCCAGGGATTTCGATCCGAATCTCCCGCCGGAGTTCGTTTCTACAGGAATTTTCAACCTAATGGTGCCGCTGCGTAACCGCGCGGCTCTGGCGAAAATCAAAATGAACATGGTGGAGTTGGCGCGGCTGATCGGCAAGCAGGGCGCGCTCGCGTATTGCTTCGCGCTCGGCAATGGCACGGGCGCTTTTGCCCGCGGGATGATGCCCTGGGAACTCTACGAAGATGCCGCCACAGGATCGGCGGCGGGCTCGCTCGGAGCGTATCTTGTCAAGCGCGGGAAGCTGGGCGCGGGGCACACGTTGCAAGTCTCGCAAGGAGTCGAGATGGGACGCCCCAGCGAAATTGAGGTGGAAGTTTCGCAAACCGGAAAGAAACTCACTCCAAGAGTCAGCGGCGCGGCTGTGAAAGTCTTTGAAGGCCTGATTCGCACCTGAAGCATCGCCTCACCGCTTCAAAATGAAAAAGGGCTTCGGGTTTCACCGAGGCCAGAAAATCCCGCGACTACGATCCCTGCATTGTCTTACGAAAAGTGTCCAAAATCCCGTTCACGAAGCCGCCCGCTTCTTCCGAGGAGAATTTCTTGGCCAGCTCCACCGCTTCATTGATCACCACTTTCGGCGGCGTGTCCGTGGCGCGCATCTCGTGCAGTGCCAGCCGAAGGATAGCGCGGTCGATGACGGAAAGGCGTTCCAGGCGCCAGTTTACGGCATGCTTTGAAATCAATTCGTCAAGCGCTTTGGAATCGTGCACGGCGCCTTCAAACAATTGATTGGCAAACGCGCGTGTCTGCTCCGCGGCTTTGGCGCCCTTCCAGAATTTTGCTTCGAGTTTTGCAGGTTCCTGCTGGCTCATCTCCCACTGAAAGAGCATCTGCATGGCAAACTCGCGGGATTTGGTTCGCAGGGACACGTTAGGTTCGCCGGCCTTTGCGCGCTGCCACCGGCTTTGCCGCGCTGCGGAGCTTCCGCGAAAGCTGCGCCATCTCAATGGCCCCGAGCCCCGCTTCAAAGCCTTTGTTGCCACACTTCAGGCCCGCGCGATCGACGGCTTGCTCCAGCGTATCGCACGTCAACACACAAAACATAATGGGAACCCCGGTGTCCATTTGCGCGAGCTGCAAACCCCGTGCCGTTTCGGAGCAGACATAATCGTAATGCGCGGTTTCGCCGCGGATAATGCACCCAATGGCAATCAGCGCATCGTATTTTCCGGTCGTCGCGAGTTTCTTGGCCGTCAGAGGCAACTCAAACGAACCCGGCACGTGCGCCACATCAATACTCTTGCTGCTCGCGCCCGCGCGCTCCAACGCATCTACCGCACCTTGTAACAGCCTTTCAGTGATGAAACTGTTGAACCGGCTGACAACGATCCCGAAGCGCAAACCTTCGGCGCTCAAGCTGCCATCGATTTTTCCGAACTTTTTGTTTTCCGCCATTCTCGATCCGCCAATCTGAAACTCTGCGCCTTAGACCCTGCGTTTCTCCCACTACTTCCCTTTGAAAGCGGCTGCTCGCTTCTCCAAGAAAGCCTTTGTTCCTTCCCGCATGTCTTCCGTAGCACAGCATAGCCCAAACAGGGTCGCCTCCAGGAAGAGACCTTCCTCCTGCGGCATCTCCACGCCGCGCTCGATGGCCTCCATGCAGTATTTCACGGCCAGCGGCGCTTTCTCGATAATCTTTTTTGCCAGGGCTTCGGCGGCGGGCAACAACTCCGCGGGCTCGTATATGTGATTCACCAGCCCGATACGCTGCGCTTCGTCCGCAGTGATCGTTTCGCCGGTCAGGCAAAGCTCGTGGGCCACGCCTTTGCCGCAAAGCCGCGCCAGGCGTTGCGAGCCGCCGTAACCCGGAATGATGCCGAGCTTCACCTCGGGCTGCCCGAGTCTCGCGGTTTTGCTGGCCAGTCGAATGGAGCAGGCGAGCGCCAACTCGCACCCTCCGCCAAGCGCAAACCCGTTAATGGCGCAGATGGAGGGCTTGCCGATGCTCTCCAGCAGGTGGAACACGCCCTGGCCGAAAATGGAAAACTCCTTGCCATTCACCGGCGTTTGTTGCGCCAGTTCATTGATATCGGCGCCGGCAACAAAAGCCTTTTCGCCGGAGCCGGTGAGGATCAGCACGCGCACGCTCGAATCCTCGCGCGCGTCCAGCAGCACCTGTTGCAACTCCTCGACGGTCTTGCGGTTCAGCGCGTTCAACACCTTGGGCCGGTTGAACGTGATGCAGGCGATTCCTTCCTTTTTCTCGTACAGCAGGTTTTCGTAGGCCATCGTTTCTTCCTTAAAGCTGCATCGGCTTCGGATTGTTGGGGTCGCTGTAGTCGTAGAATCCGCGGCCGCTCTTCTTGCCGTGCCAGCCCGCCAGCACCATGCGTTTCAAGAGCGGCGGCGCAGCGAAACGCTTTTCCTTGAACTCGTCGAACATGATCTGAGAAATGTAGTACGTCGTGTCGAGGCCGACAAAATCAAGCAACGTGAAAGGCCCCATCGGATACCCACAGCCCAGCTTCATCGAGTTGTCGATATCGAGCACGGAGCCGACGCCCTCTTCCAGCGCGCGAATCGCGTCCAACAGGTACGGCACCAGAAGCCGGTTCACGATGAAGCCGCCGCCGTCCTGAGCCCGCACCGGCGTCTTGCCCAGTTTCGCGCCGAACCCGAACATCTCCTCATAAACGCCCGGGTCGGTCGCAATCGTCCTGACTACTTCCACCAGCTTCATGACCGGCACCGGATTGAAAAAATGCAGGCCGACAAAGCGCTGCGGCCGCTTCGTGGCTGCGGCAATCTCCGTAATCGTCAGGGAAGAAGTATTGCTCGCGAAAATGGTGTTTGGGCCGCAAATGGCATCCAGCGCCGAGAATAGCTCCCGTTTTGCGGGCAATTGTTCAATGATCGCTTCAACGATTACGTCGCAATCCTTCAAGTCCTCAAGGGAAGTCGTGCCCTTCAGCCGCCCTCGAGTTTCGCTCTTTGCCGCTTCCGGCAGCGTCCCCTTTTCCACCAGTCGCACCAGATTCTTCTCAATGCCTTTGAGCCCCTTTTCAACAAGGTCCGCGCTCACTTCCCGCACTACAGTCTGAAACCCGGCTTGCGCCGACACTTGCGCAATGCCCGAACCCATCAGCCCACACCCAACGACGCCGACTTTTTGGATCGCCATTCTCTTTCCTCACGTCTGCGAATTCCGATGCCTGCGGCGGGAACAACTACCCCGGAAAAGTGTATCAGAGGTTGGAAACGTCTGGCTTCGCCTGTGCTGATTTCCATGCTGCGTGCCGGCCATCAATCAGGCCTTGCTTCACGGCCGCTGAATTTCGGCGACGACCACGGTATCTCCCCCGCGTTTCCGCGCTTCATCCATGCTTGATTCCGCGCGGTTGATCAGGTCGGTCACAATGTCTTCGCTGTCATACTCCTGTTTCGCCACGGCTTCCACAATTCCCGCGCTCAGCGTGATCTGCGTCGAATCCCACGGCGGGCGAACCCCCGCGGCGGCGCGGCGCAATTTCTCCACCAGGTTCTGCGCGCCCGAAAGCGATGTATCGGGCAGAATGAATGCCAGCGCCCACGACGTGTACTTCACGGCCATATCATTCTGCCGGACCATGGGCTGCAACGAGCGCGCCAACTGCTCCAGGAATTTCTCGAGAGGTGTTTCCCCCTGCTGGCGCAGCATTTCTGCTCCGCGGTCAATCTGCAAAACAGCCAGCGAAAGTGGCGTGCCTTGCGTGCGCGCGCGGTCCGCTTCATTCAGGAGGCATCCAACGTACGAGCTGCGGCTGAGTAATCCAGTGCGTTCATCCGAAACGCCCATGCGGCGCACCAGCGAGCGCAACCGCGTGTGGCTGACGCTCATCATCATTTGGTCGCCGATGGCCTGCAGGAAGTAGGTCTCATTCGGCTTCCAGCGGTGCTCCCCCTGGTGGCCGACGATCACCATCCCCGCCGGGCTTTGCGTCTCTTTGTCCGTGATGGTTACACCCAGTGCCGTTTGCAGTCCCAGTTCGTTCAGGATGGATCCCTCGCTTGCGTCCACCACCAGCCCGCCCAATTCGTCGGGCACGGCTTTTTCCATTTGCGCGAGTACGAACACCACTTGCGCGCCCGGTGCGGGCTTCAATCCCGACGTACAATATTCCGCGGCCATCTCCGGCGGCCTGCCCGGAACACCGATGACCGCGAGTGTCCGCGCGGCCTTCAGATAAGTGCCCACCTCGTTGACCGTGGTATTCAGCATGGCCCGGGGCGTCTGCTGCCGGAAAATCTTCTGGTTGATCTCCGAAATCTTGGTAAGGTCGCGCAAAGTCTCCGCGGTGTAGCTTCCCGTGCGCCCGGTCGGCGGGGTGGGTTGCGCTTCCACAACCGGCGCGGTTGCTGTTCTTCCGGAGCCTTCGGGCCTTCCTTGCGGCTTCGGCCACCAGTTCGCCAGTTGATACAAGCTGTGTAACCGTTCGTTATGGTCTTCTTCTCCCGGAAACATCGCCGCGATTTTCTGCAGCCTTTCCACCGCCTTGCTTTGCAGCGAGTACTGCAAAAAGATCTCCGTCTGCACGATCAGATCTTCCAATGCCTGCAGCTTGCGGCCTTCTTCGGTCACTGGAGCGGTTTCCGCAACCTCCTGGCTCGCTACTGCCTTTGGGTGAGAAGAGGGGGACGCGGCCACGGTTGCGCTTTTGGCCATGCGCCCGGCCACGCGGCGTAGAAAAGCCTCGTCGACGTGCCCACTGAGCTGCTCCATCCGCTGCTGGTTGCGATAATCGTACGAATCAATGTCCACCAGGCGCTCGAGCACTTCGCTGGCCTTCTGAAAACTCCCGGAATTGAAATTGGCGTCAAACAATTTAATGAGTACTTCAAAGTATTGCGACTCGCGGTTTAGCTCGTTGTAGACTGCCGCCCAAAACTCCAGGATGGGGAGCGACTCCGGATGTTTGGCGCCTAACTCTTCGACCTGGACCATGAATTCGCCATGCTTTTTGTCCGCGAACATCCGCCGCTTTAGCGTCTGCAGGATTTCCACCGATTTGTTGTCCTGCCCAGTATCGGAATAGGCGTCGGCGAGATCGAACAGCCGCGTAATGCCTTCATTTTTCTCGCGCAGCAAGCGTTCCAGGATGGACCGGGCGCGATCGAGCTGCCCCGCCTGGCGCAGCGCATCGGCAAACGTGTTCAGGAAGGCCACGTCACCTTCGCTCGCGGCAAATGGTTCAAGCAGCGCCGCGGCCTCCGCCGACTCTCCATTCCGCAATTTCGCTCCGGCATAGAGCAGTGCCACGCTGCGTTCCTGCGGCGCCAGCCCGTACGCGCGGCCCAGGAATTTCAGCGCCTCTATCTGGTCGCCGCTCGCCGTGGCGAGTTGCCCGGCACGCAGGAACGACCGCGCCGCCAGCGCATTCATTCCCAGTAGTGCCGCTCCCTCCGCCACCTTCAATTGACGTTTCAAATTGTCCGGATCGAGTTGCGCGGTGCGCTCCCAGCAAAACAACGCGTCCTCGCCCCGGCCCGCTTCGCTGAAGAGTTCCGCGGCTTTGCTGTATTGCTCGATGGCTTCTTCCGGCCGGTTTTGCTTCTGCTGCAGGAAGGCGTAACGCGCAATGCGTTCGGGCGACTGCGGCGCGGGGGAATGGCGCAGAAAGCGGTTGTAGATGGCCAGTGCCTTGGTTTCGTCCCTGGGCTCGACGAGCAGGTCAAACAGGTGGCCATAGTAAACGGCCGCGCGGTCTGGCTGGTCCACGCGCGTATAGAGATCGCCCAGCGCCTGCGATGCCTCTGCGTGCAGCGGCGCCTCGTCCAGAACCGCCAGGTACGCCTCGATGGCGTCCTCCACGCGGTTCTTTTCCAGAAACTTCTTCGCGCGTTCCAGATGTTTGTTGACGTCTGAGGCCATCTGTCTGATTTGCCCTTGGATGCTGCTTTGGCGTTGGGTAAGGCAGGTTCGCGGGTGGCACGAACCCACCTTTCACTATATACCCGCCCCGAAAAGTGGCATAACGAGACTGGCACCATGATGGGGAATCCGGCAAGAGGCACTCCGGTCAACGCTTCCCGTATCTCCGTGCGGCGAATCTCCTGCGGCGCCTCGCAGCCGGTACTGGCTCAGTTTCCGATTACGCGAATACCCGAAACTGACCCACTACCTCGCAGCCGTGCGGGCTGACGTCCCCATACGTTTGTGGCAAACTAGGAGTCTACACGGCAAGCTTCGAGCAGGGTGAGAGGTGCTCGCCCCAGCGCCTGGGCCCGCCGTCTATCTCACGGGAACACCATCAGGCACAACCCTGGCGGTAACGGAAGCGAATGGACCCAAAGTTCATACGAAATTTCTGCATCATCGCGCACATTGACCACGGCAAATCGACGCTTGCCGATCGCCTGCTCGAATTGACCGGCGCCCTCACGCAGCGCGAAATGCATGAACAGGTGCTCGATTCCATGGACCTGGAGCGCGAGCGCGGCATCACCATCAAGGCGAAGAGTATCCGCCTGCACTACCAGGCCAAGGATGGCAACACCTATCGCCTGAATTTGATTGATACGCCGGGCCACGTGGATTTTTCCTACGAAGTTTCGCGCGCGCTTTCCGCGTGCGAGGGCGCCCTGCTGGTGGTGGACGCCAGCCAGGGCGTGGAAGCGCAGACCGTGGCGAACACTTTTCTTGCCGCCGGCCACAACCTCACCATCATTCCGGTGATCAACAAGATCGACCTGCCCGCCGCGCAGCCCGACATCGTCAAGGAACAGATTGAAACCGTGTTGGCCATTCCCGCGGAGGATGCTTTGCTGATCAGCGCGAAGAGCGGGATCGGTGTGGATCATGTGCTTGAGGCCATCGTGCAGCGAGTGCCATCGCCTAAAGGGAGCGTGGATAACCCGCTGCAGGCGCTGATTTTCGATTCCTGGTTTGACCCTTACCGTGGCGCGGTCGTCCTCGTCTGCGTGAAGCAGGGCCGCATCGCACGGCGTATGAAGATCAGGCTGTGCGCCGGGGACGAAACCTACGAAGTCGAGCAACTGGGCACGCTCACGCCCAAACCCATCGCGCTTCAGGAACTTGAAGCCGGTGATGTCGGCTTTGTCATCGCCAATATCAAGCAGGTGGCCGACGCGCGCATGGGCGACACCATCGTCGAAGCGGGCAGCAGCGCGCCTCCCCTTCCCGGCTTTGAAGCCATCCAGCCGATGGTTTTCTCCGGGCTGTTTCCGGTGCTGGCCGATGATTACGAGCCCCTGCGTGATGCGCTCGGCAAACTGAAGTTGAATGACGCCTCGTTTTTCTACGAGCCGGAAAACTCCGTCGCCCTTGGCTTTGGTTACCGCTGCGGCTTCCTGGGTCTCCTGCACATGGAGATCGTGCAGGAGCGGCTGGAGCGCGAATTCGGCCTGAACCTGATCACCACCGCGCCCAGCGTGCGTTACCGCATCACCCGCGTCGGCCAGGAAGTCATTGAAGTCGATAGCCCCGCGAAGTTTCCCAATCCAAGCGACATCAGCAAGATCGAAGAGCCCATTATCAAGGCCATGATCATCACCAGCGACGAATCCGTCGGCAGCATCCTGCGGCTCTGTCAGGAGAAGCGCGGCATACAGAAGAACTTCGAGTATCTCTCGCCGACGCGCGTGATGTTCACCTACGAACTTCCGCTGAACGAGATCGTGATGGATTTCTATGACCGGCTGAAGAGCGTTTCGCGCGGCTATGCTTCGCTGGATTACCACCTGGCCGGCTACAAGGAATCCGACCTCGTGAAGCTGGATGTGCTTGTCGGCGGCGAGCCCGTGGATGCCCTCGCGCTGATCTGTCATCGCGATCATTCTTACGAGCGCGGCCGCGAACTCGCCACGCGCCTTCGCAAGCTGATTCCCCGCCAGATGTTTGAGGTGCCCATCCAGGCGGCCATTGGCAGCCGTATCATCGCGCGCGAGACGGTCGCGGCCATGCGCAAAAACGTGCTGGCCAAGTGTTACGGCGGCGACATCACGCGCAAACGCAAGCTCCTCGAAAAACAGAAAGAAGGCAAGAAACGCATGAAGCGCGTCGGCCAGGTGGACATCCCGCAGGAAGCCTTCCTAGCCGTTCTTAAGGTCTCCTCCGACGAAGAAGACTGAAGTCCGCATCAAACTACCCTCGGTGCGCCGGCCTCGTTCCCCTGCATGTGGGAAACTTCGAGCACCCCCAAAATGCGCGCCCGAATCTAGAGATCTTTCGCATCGGAGAGCCACAGCGAGGGCAAGTCGGGGCGTCTTGTTCACTTAGATGCACGACTCCCAGGTCCTTGAGAGTAATGTTCATCAGGACTTCGTGGCCGTTCTCGCAACGCCCTGACGCTGTCGCCTCGCTTAATGGCAATCGGATTCTAGCGCCGCAGTCATAACAGATCACCTCCGCGATCGATGAGTCCTGCGACTGTCCATAAGCTTGCGCCACAAGCCACGGTACGGCGGTTCGATCGTATATCTTGATGTTGTTCTTTTTGGCGTACTCAATTGCGGTTTGGGCAAACGAGCCGGTTGTCACATAAAACCCTTGCTCTGCTTTCGAATCAACCATCGCGGAGTGCAATATTTGAATATCTCTCCGTCCGACCGTTGAGTGATCGCCGAACCGCTTGCACTCGATTAGAAACTTCTTGCCGTCTTTCAACGCAATCGCGTCTTTTCCTCCGTCGCTAGAAAACGGAGTTTGCTCTACGGCGTACCCCAAACGCCTGAATAACTCCGCAATGGAATCTTCAAACTGTCGAGGTGTCATCGCGAAATAAGAATCCGCTTGCGTGATCCATGCCGCTGAAAGCCTCCTTATCTCGCGTGCCCTCAAGGCCATTGCACTCTCTCGAATTGCCTCTTTTCGTTCTAGTTGCTCGGATCTAGCTTGCATCTCAAGCTGCGACACTCTAGCGATAAGAGCACAATCCTCGCATGATCCTCGCACTCCACCTTTAATCCCGTGCGGGCAAGGGCGACTGAGCGACGCCCTCTTTCTCAACGACTCCGTGCCTAAGAAGATTCCGCCCCAGAGCAAGCCTATACTGGCAAGCACAGCAATTGTCTTCGCTATGCCGAGAATCGCAAAAAGAATTAGCCCTGCATAAAAGAAAAATGGGAAAAGTACCGACGAAATTGCCTGGACTCGCCTGAGCAGATGCTCGAAATTGGTCTCAATCGAACTCGTTCTTGGGGTGCTCTGAAACGACATTCGCAGGTAGGCTTCCGTCTGTTATTCTACCCCTTCTTTCGAACTTCCGTGGTCAGTCGGCCGCGGTGGAGTTGGACTGTGACCATCTCGCCGATCTGTACTCGCGCGCTGTCGGTCAGAACGTTTCCTCCGCTATCTGTTGCGATGGCGTAGCCGCGTTCCAGAACTTTCAGCGGGCCGCGCTCCTGCAATTGCAACGCCAGCCGCTCCCAGCGCTCGCGTTTTCTGCGCTGCAGGCGTTCCGCCCGCACGCCCAATTCCTGGCTGCGCCTCTGCAGCCGCAGACGCAATACTCCCACCTTCGCCCGAAAATCGAACGAAGCCACGCGAAGATGCGCCTTCGTGAAGCGCTTCCGTGAAAACTCCAGCCGAGCGCGCAGGCCAAGCGCCAGCCGCGAAGTCAATTCATCGGCCCGCTGCCGCCGCTGCCGCAGCAAATCCAGCGGCCGCCGGAAGCCGCGCCTCCCTGCCAATTCGTGCACGCGCCGCGAAAGCTCCAGTATCCGGTAGCGGAGCAGGCTTTCCAGCGTTTCGCGCAAATCGGCGACATGCTTGTCGAATTCGCGCCGCGTCTGCACCACCAACTCCGCAGCCGCCGATGGCGTGGACGCCCGCACGTCCGCCACAAAATCCGCAATCGTGAAATCGGTTTCATGCCCGATGCCGGAAATAATCGGGATGCTCGAAGCGGCAATCGCCCGCGCCACTGGCTCTTCGTTGAACGCCCAGAGGTCTTCCATCGAGCCGCCGCCCCGCACCAGCAGGATCACGTCAGCCGCGCGTTTTTTGTGGAAGTACCGCAGCGCTTCGACGATCTCTTCCGCGGCTCCTTCGCCCTGCACACGCACCGGATACACCGTCAAATGCACATTCGGAAAGCGCCGCGTCAGGATGCGCACCACATCGCGCACGGCCGCGCCTTTCGGCGAAGTGATTACGCCAATGCGGTTCGGGAGCAGCGGCAAAGGCTTTTTGCGCTCCGCGGCGAACAGCCCTTCTTCTTCCAGCCGTTTCTTCAACTGCTCGAATGCCAGTTGCAGGGCCCCGCGCCCCACCGGCTCCAGCGTTTCCACGTAAATCTGATACTCGCCCCGCGCTTCGTACACGCTGAGCGAGCCCCGCAGCGTAACCTGAATCCCGTCCTCCGGCCGGAATTTCATCCCGCGCCTTTGCTGCTTGAACAACACGCAACGGATCTGCGCGCGCTCGTCCTTCAGAGTGAAATAACAATGGCCCGATTGCGCCTCGCGGCAGTTGGAAATTTCTCCCTGCACCAGGATGTCCGTGAAGTTTTTTGCCAGCAGGTCGCGGATGCGCGCGGTCAGGTCGCTAACCGTGAACACGCGCCGCTCCGGTTGCAGATTAAGTTGCAGTTGATCCATAGGTCTGCGGAAACAGTCCAGCGATCCGCGGCGAGAACAGAATGGCTCCAATCGCCGAATTATTCCTCTTCTTCGTTCTCGCCCATCTGCATGGTGAGGTAGCGCTCGTAGCCCAGCTCCTTGATCAGGTGCATCTGCGCCTCGAGCCAGTCCACATGTCCCTCTTCGTCCTTCAACAGTTGCACGAAAAGATCGCGAGAACCGTTGTCCTTCTCCGCCACGGCAATCTGAATCGCCGCGTTGTAATCCTTCACCGCGCCAAGCTCAAGGACCAGGTCGCTCTGCAGCATCTCCTGGACATTTTCCCCAACGGTCAGCTCCAGTGGCTTCATCGTTGGCGATCCATCCAGAAAAAGAATGCGTTCCATGAGCGCCTCGGCGTGTTTCATTTCGCCGATCGACTGCATCTTGATGAACGCCGACAGCTTCTCGTAACCCCAATTCTCGAACATTTCGGCATGGAGAAAATACTGGTTGATCGCTGTGAGTTCTTCGCACAGCGCCTTGTTCAGTTGTTCGATAACTTTTACTGAGCCTTTCATCGTGGACCTCCCTTTGTGGTCCAAGTCTAGCGCAGGAAGCGGGATCGCGCCTAGTTCGCTTCAGCGGCGCAGGCGCGAGAGCAGCCAGAAGAGCAGCGACAACCCAACACTCAGCACAATGCTGCTCATGATTGGAAAATAGAACGTGGTGTGCTCGCCCTTATGCACAATGTCGCCGGGCAGGCGTCCCAGGCGAAAGGGCAACCTGCCGCCATAAAAGAAAACCGCGCCCACGACGAGCAGCAGCGCTCCCAGAATGAGCAGCGTGCGCCCAAGTTCGCGAGTGGGATCCATGCCTCACGCCACGGCGGCGATGCGGCGAACAACGTCATTCTGTTCTGCGGTCGACTCCGCGCCCACGGTAAAAGCATCCAGCGCGCCAAGGCCGAGCGCGTATTTGAAGGCTTCGTCCTGCTTGTTGCGCAAACTCCCCTGCCCCAGGATCTTCATGCCGATAATGCCCTTGCCCGCCGCGCGCATTTCGCGCAGCACGCTCACCACCGTATCGGGATCGGCGTCCATGTAGGCGCCAATGGGATTGATGCGCGCCAGGTCCACTTCCACCCACGGCGATTTGGCCGCATCGCGCAATGCCTCAATCGTGTGGCAGGAGCAGCCGTGCGCGCGGATGATTCCCTTTTGTTTTGCTTCGGAGAGCACATCCATCACCGGACGGTAGCGCGTGGTCCAATCAGCCTCCGTGACGCAATGCATCAGCACGATGTCCAGGTAGTCCGTGCCAAGTTCGCGCCGGAAACGGTCGAGGTCTGCCTTCACTCCATCGGCATCGCGCGAAAAGGTCTTCGTCAGGACCGTCACTTTGCTGCGGTCAACGTGCTTCAGCGCTTCGGCAACGTGCGGATGGCTGCCGTAAGAATCCGCCGCGTCAAAAAAACGCAACCCCTGATCGTAGCCGTTGAGGAGCACAGCCGCGAGGCCCTGCACGCCAAGCGCGGTCTGGTGCGAGTGGTGCCCAGAGCCGACCGTGCCCGTGCCCATCGCCAGCCGTGATGTTTGAATCCCCGTCCGGCCGAGCGTCACCGTGTCGGCTGCGCGGAACTTGCTGGCGATCGGAGGCAATGCCAGCAGCCTCAGCGCAAGCGGGTGCAAGCTGAAAACAGCGCCGGATGCTGCTCTGGCGCTGCGGCTAAGAAATTCGCGGCGATGCATTAGGGACATACGAACCTCCCAGGAAGAATGATTCGGGGCAGGCCCGCCTATTATGCAGGTAAGACAATGCGAAGGGAAGAGGCATGCCGGACGGAACGCTCCGCAACTCCCGCGCTAATTTGATCCAATCATTGTGGCCGCGGTGCTGGCTCATTCCTCACCGAGCACTGTTCCCACCTGTGCGACGCCCAATATCAACCAAGTTTTCAGGACAGAGGACCGGTTTACAGGGAAGCCGCCAGGAGAAAGCCGGTACAGCAAAACGGTATGAATGGTATCGTATAAATTGGGTAGGATTGGGGAATTCAGCTCGCAGGGTTCACTGAGAAACCGAACTAGGATGGATGCGGCATGATCATGGTGCGCAGCCCGCTCCGCATTTCGCTCGGCGGAGGCGGCACGGACTTGCCTTCCTATTATACGAACCACACGGGATTCGTGTTGTCTGCGGCGATCAAGCGCTACGTTTACATCACAATCAGCGAAGCCTTTTGGCCGCTGATCCGGCTGAAATACTCGAAGATGGAGGAAGTCGAGAAGGTTGACGATATCCAGCACCCCATCGTCCGCGAGGCCATGAAACTCACGGGGGTGACGGGACCGTACCTCGACATCGTGAGCCTCTCGGACATACCGGCGGGGACCGGGCTGGGCTCTTCGGGGAGCTTTACGACGGCGCTGTTGCAGGCGCTGCATGCGCTGAGCCGGCGATTCGTTTCTCCGCAGGAGCTGGCGGAGCAGGCTTGCCATATCGAGATTGACGTGTTGAAGGAACCCGTGGGGAAACAGGACCAGTACATTGCCGCATACGGCGGCATCACCTGTTTCGAGTTTCAGCGGGACGGCCACGTGAACGTGGAAGCCCTGAGCATTCCTCCAGAGGCCCTGGCCAATCTGGAGGACAATCTCCTGCTGTTCTTCACGGGGACTTCGCGGTCCGCTTCGGAGATTTTGCGGCACCAGGATCAGAGCAGCAAAGAAAATTCCGCCGAGATGCTCGCGAATTTGCATTTCACGAAGAAGCTCGGATTCGAGAGCCGCGACGCCCTGGTTTCCGGCGACTTGCATAAGTTCGCGGACCTGATGGCCGTCCACTGGGAGCACAAGAAGCGGCGTTCTTCGGGAATGAGCAGCGGGCGCATTGATGAACTCTATGACTTGGCGTGCGCGAACGGAGCGCTGGGCGGGAAATTGGTGGGCGCCGGCGGCGGGGGCTTCCTGATGTTTTATACGGAAGAGAAGACCAGGCTGCGCCGGGCGATGAGGGGCGCAGGGCTGCGCGAAGTGCGATTGCAGTTTGATTTTGCCGGCACCACCATCATGGCGCATTCCTAGGGAGGATGGTTGTTACCAGTCGCCATACTTGCCGGGGGCCTTGCGACGCGCCTGGGACCCGTCACGGAAAAGGTGCCCAAGTCGCTGCTGGAATTGAATGGGGAGCCGTTCATCTTCCACCAATTGCGGCTCTTGAAGGCGCATGGCGTTCAGCGCGTTGTGCTGTGCGTAGGGCATCTGGGAGAGATGATTCGGCAGGTTGTCCGCGAAGGGCAGGACTTCGGCGTGGAAGTTGACTACTCCTTCGACGGTACGGCACTATTGGGGACTGCGGGTGCGGTCAAGAATGCCCTCCCTAAACTTGGGAATTCCTTCCTTGTGCTGTATGGCGACTCGTACTTGGTTTGTGATTATGCCGCCGTGGCCCGGGAATTTCAGCGGGCGGGGAAACTGGGCCTGATGACGGTGTTCAAGAACGCGGGGCAGTGGGACACCAGCAACGTGGAGTATCAGGCCGGCCGGATTCTGGCCTACAGCAAGAAAAACCGGACTCCGCGCATGCAGTACATTGACTACGGTCTGGGCGCTTTTTCCGCGCAAGCTTTTGCGAGAGTGCCCACGGGGCAGGCCTCCGACTTGGCGGAACTCTACGCCCGGATTCTGGAAGAAGGGCAACTGGGAGGAATGGAAATTCAACAACGATTTTATGAGATTGGCTCGCCCGCTGGACTCGAAGAGACAGCGCGCTTCCTGGCCACGCAGCAGGCGGCACAAGGGGTCGTGCGGAAATGATCCACGAACCCACATTCGCGGAGAAGTTCCTGGCGGAAGCGGCGCAAATCCTCGCCGGCCTGGACGTATCCCGCATCGAAAAGGCGGCGCAGCTCCTGGCGAACGTGCGAGCCAATGAAGGGCGGGTGTTTATTCTCGGCGTCGGGGGGAGCGCGGCAAATGCCTCGCATGCGGTGAACGATTTTCGGAAGATTGCCGGAATCGAAGCGTATGCGCCAACCGACAACGTCTCCGAATTGACGGCGCGAACCAACGACGAGGGATGGGCGACCGTCTTTGAGGGCTGGCTGAAGACGAGCAAATTGCAAGCGCGCGATGCGGTGCTGGTGTTTTCCGTGGGCGGCGGAGACCTGGAGCGCAACGTTAGCCCGAACCTGGTGGCTGCATTGCAACTTGCAAAATCCACGGGAGCGAGAATTCTCGGCATCGTCGGGCGAGACGGTGGGTACACGGCGAAGGTTGCCGACGTCTGCATCGTGATTCCGACGGTCAACCCGGCGCATGTGACGCCGCACACCGAAGCATTTCAGGCGGTGGTCTGGCATTTGCTGGTGACGCATCCCGCGGTGAAGATCGCCCAGACAAAATGGGAAGCAACCGCAAACGCGGGAAGGCTTTCGCGCGCCGTGTTTCTGGACCGGGACGGCGTGCTGAACCGCGCGGTGATACGTGACGGGAAGCCTTATCCGCCGGCAAGTGTCGCTGAGTTGGATATTGCCGCGGGAGCGGAGAACGCCCTCCGGGAATTGAAGGCGCAAGGATTCAAGCTGCTGGTGGTAACGAATCAGCCGGATCTCGCCAAGGGTCTGGCGACGCAAGAAGATGTGGACGCGATCAACCAGAAACTGGCCGCAGCGCTGCCTGTGGATGAGTTTTTTGTGTGCCCGCATGTGGATGGCGACAATTGCGATTGCCGCAAGCCCAAAGCGGGGCTGCTCCTGGAGGGGGCCCGGAAGCACCATATCGATCTCTCCGCGAGTTTCATGATCGGAGACCGCTGGCGCGATGTGGAAGCGGGACAGAACGCTGGGTGTCGCACGGTTTTGATCGATCAGGGATACCAGGAGAAGCACCCAGCACGCCCGCCGGACGCGATTGTGCATTCGCTTCGGGAAGCGGCCGACTGGATTCTGCATGCACATTCCATTGGTGCGGCGCGATGAAGTCACTTTCCCAGCTTGCGGTGAAGATCTATGGGGATGGCGCCGACCTTGCCGGAATCCGCGAACTGAGCCGGCAGCCCTTCATCAAAGGATTTACGACGAATCCGACACTGATGAGGAAGGCTGGCGTGCCGGACTATGAACAGTTCGCGGCGCAGGTGCTCAAGCTTATTCCAGACCGGCCGGTTTCCTTCGAAGTGCTCGCCGACGACGCAGAGACAATGGAATCGCAGGCGCGATACATCGCGGCGTGGAGCGCCAACGTGTACGTAAAGATTCCGGTGACAAACACGCGCCGAGAGCCAATGTACCCGCTGATCCATCGCTTGAGCCAGGACGGAATTCAGATCAACGTGACCGCACTGCTGACGCTTGAACAGTTGCGGAAAGTCGCGAAAGCGTTGCGCGGCGGCGCACCTTCCAACGTATCCATCTTTGCGGGAAGAATCGCGGATACGGGTCGCGATCCGATACCCGTCATGGCTGAAGCCGTGGCTATTCTGCGGGAGAATCCGCAATCCGAATTGATCTGGGCAAGTCCGCGCGAACTCCTGAACATCTATCATGCCGAGCAGTGCGGGTGCCACATCATCACCGTCACGAACGACGTCCTGCGGAAATTGCACCTGATCGGGAAAGATTTGAGTGACTATTCGCTGGAAACTGTGAAGATGTTTTATGACGACGGAGTTAAGTCGGGATACGTGCTGGAGCCGGCCAAGCTGGTGGCGGGGACGACAGGTCGTGCAAGCGTTGCTGCAAAAAAGCGCGTTGCTTCCTGAAGCCATGCGCGCCTCGAGTCCCAACGGGCCCCGGAACATCGCGGGGCGCACCCCGTGCTGATTCTCTACCTCCTGCTCGGCGTAGCCCTAATCGGCACGCTGACCTCCGCAATCTTCCTGGGATTGGCCCTTGCTGGGGCCATCAAGTTTTATCGGGATGCGCGGCAGGCGATCGATGCCCTCTCCCGTGTGAAAGATTTTCCACCCGTTTCCGTGCTCAAGCCGGTGCACGGTCTTGAAGTCCGGCTGAAGGAGAAGCTGGAGGGCTTTTTCCGCCAGGATTATCCCGCCTATGAAATCCTGTTCGCGGCGGATGAAGAAAACGATTCCGCGCTTGATGTTGTCCGGGAAGTGAGCGCGCGGTACCCGCAAATTCCCTGCAAGATCCTCGTGAACGGGATTCCGCCTTGGCCCAACCCGCCCGCCTATTCCTTTTCGCGTATGACCGAGCTGGCGGAGCACGAAATCCTGGTGACCAGCGACAGCGACGTGGAAGTCGCCCCCAACTACCTGCGCGAAGTGGTCGCTCCACTCCTCGACCCAAAAGTTGGCATGGTTACGTGCGTATATCGGGGCAAGAACACCGCCGGATTCTGGTCGGGGCTGACGGCAATCGGCATGTCCGTGGAGATGACCGCGGGCGTGCTCGTGGCTAATCTGCTGGAAGGCATGAAGTTCGGATTGGGACCGACGATTGCCGTGAAGAAAGAGGCCCTGGCGCGCATTGGCGGCTACCAGGCACTGGGAGATTACTTCGCCAACGACTTCATGATCGGCCACCTGATCGACGCAGCCGGCTATCACGTCGTGCTTTCACAATATGTCATCGAGCATGTGGTCAATCAGAAGAATTTTCAAGTCATGTGGGACAATCAGTTCCGCTGGGCAAAATCCACGCGCTATTCGCGCCCGAAAGGGCATTTCGGCAGCGGCTTGATTTTCGCTTTGCCCTACGGACTTCTAGGGCTGGTCGCGGCGATAGCGCTTGGCAAGACGGGCCTGGGACTGGCGCTGCTTGGCGCCGCCCTTCTGAACCGCATCTTGGAGTCGTGGCTAGTGGGCTGGGGCGTGGTGCGCGATCCCGTGGCCCTGAAGGAGTTCTGGCTCTACCCCATTCGCGACTTTTTGGGTTTTATCGTTTGGGCCGTCAGTTATACGGGAGCACGAGCTGTCTGGCGAGACAGCCGCTACGAATTGCAAGGCGATAAAATCGTGCTTCGCAAAAATACCGGGACTTCGCCGGCAGCGGGGGCCACCGGAACGCCTCACTCGCACTCAAACTCACATCATTAATTTTGCTGACGAACGTCCGACGTGCTGTAAGTGTTTCTAAAGATGGGAATGCGCTCTCAGATCAGTTCCAGCCCAGAGAAAAAATAGCCGATCTCAAACGCCGCTGTCTCCGGCGCATCGGAGCCATGCACGCAATTGTTGCCGATGCTGGTGCCCAGGTCGCGCCGAATCGTGCCGGGAGCAGCCTTCTTCGGATCCGTCGCGCCCATGGTGTCGCGCCACTTGGCGATGACGCCATCGGCTTCCAGGACCATGGCAAAGATTTTTCCCGAACTCATGAAGTCCGTGAGTTCACCGTAAAACGGACGTTCCCGGTGAACGTAATAAAACCCGCCAGCCTCTTCCTTTGTCAGCCGCATGGACTTGATGGCGACGATCTTGAAGCCCGCCTTATGAATGCGCGCCAGAATTTCTCCTTGCTGGCCGCGGCCAACTGCGTCCGGCTTGATGATTGCGAATGTGCGTTCAATCGCCACAAAATTCTCCTCAATGATGTAATGACGCAACGAAGTGACGAAGCAATGAAAAACTTTACTTCATTAAATCCTTATGGACATCCGCGACTTCCGCGCACAGCGAAACGATCTTTTCTTTTTTACTTTTTTACTTTTCTACTCTTTTACTACTTTGCTTCATTTCAACGCGGCGGCAACCTTGGATCCCAAATCCGCAGGCGTCTCCACCGTGTGAATCCCCGCCGCATTCATGGCTGCATATTTGTCTTTTGCCGTGCCTTGGCCTCCGCTGATGATCGCTCCCGCGTGGCCCATGCGCCGTCCCGGAGGCGCCGTTTGCCCGGCAATGAAGCCCACCACGGGCTTCTTCACATTCGCCTTAATCCACTCGGAAGCGCGCTCTTCCGCGTTTCCGCCGATTTCGCCGATCAACACGATGGCGTGCGTGTCCGGATCGGCATTGAACATCTTTATCGCATCTAGAAACGTTGTGCCGATGATGGGATCGCCGCCAATCCCGATGCACGTGGACTGGCCAATCCCCAGTTGCGTCAGTTGGTATACGGCCTCATAGGTCAAGGTGCCGCTACGGCTCACCACCCCGACATTTCCCTGCTTGTGAATGCGCCCCGGCATGATCCCGATCTTGCATTTACCGGGAGAAATAATCCCCGGGCAGTTCGGCCCGATCAGGCGCGTTTTGGACTTGTCCACAACGTTGGAGACTCGCACCATGTCCAGCGTGGGAATTCCCTCCGTGATGCAAACCACCAGGGCTACCTTCGCGTCGGCGGCTTCCAGAATCGCGTCCGCCGAATACGCCGGCGGCACCAGAATCACGGTGGCATCCGCGCCTGTCGCCTTCACGCCTTCGGCGACGGTGTTGAATACGGGGCGCTCCAGATGCTTCGTGCCGCCCTTGCCCGGCGTGACACCGCCCACGACATTCGTTCCATACTCGATCATCTGCTGCGAGTGGAACGTGCCTTCCCTCCCGGTAAATCCCTGCACCAAAAGCCGCGTTTTTTCATTGACCAGGATGCTCATCGCGCACCTCCTGCCAACGCAACGACCTTTTGTGCGCCATCCTTCATGCCCTCTGCGATTGTAAAATTCAATCCGCTTTCGCGGAGTATCTGTTGTCCTCGCTCCACATTCGTTCCTTCCATTCGCACCACAATCGGTATTTTCACTTGCAGATACTTCGCCGCCGCCACAACGCCTGTCGCCAGCACGTCGCAGCGCAGAATGCCGCCAAAAATGTTGATGAAAACCGCTCTGACCTCGGGATCGCTCAGGAGAATGCGGAAGGCATTCTTGACCTGATCGGCGGAAGCGCCGCCGCCCACATCCAGGAAGTTCGCCGGCGACCCGCCCGCATACTTGATGATGTCCATGGTGGCCATGGCGAGTCCCGCGCCGTTCACCATGCAAGCCACGGTGCCGTCCAGCTTGATGTAGTTCAGGCCGTACTTGGACGCTTCCACTTCGAGCGGGTCTTCCTCGTCCAGGTCCCGCAACTCGCGAAGTTCCTTGTGACGGAAGAGCCCGTTATCGTCAAACGTCATTTTCGCGTCGAGTGCCACGATCTTGCCGTCGCCGGTCACGACGCACGGGTTGATCTCCACCAATGACGCATCCGTATCGATGAATGCCCGATACAGCGCCAGCAAGAACGGGACCGCCGCCGTCACTTGCTCTCCCGTGAGCCCCAGCCCAAACGCAATCTTGCGCGCCTGATAGGCTTGCAACCCCACGGCCGGATGAATCGGCTCGCGCAGAATCGCCCCGGGATTTTCCTTCGCCACTTGCTCAATCTCCATCCCGCCTGCGGAGCTGGCCATGAACACGGGCCGCTCCGTTTCCCGATCAATCAGCAGCCCCAGGTAGAGTTCCCGCTTGATGTCCAGGCCCTCTTCGATCAGCAGCCGCCGAACGATGCGTCCCTGCGGGCCTGTTTGCGGCGTCACCAATGTCATGCCCAGGATATGCGAAGCCGTTTCCGCGGCTTCGTCGGCGGAGCGTGTGAGCTTCACTCCTCCACCCTTCCCGCGCCCTCCCGCATGGATCTGCGCCTTCACCACGACCACGTGGGATTTCAGGCGCTGTGCCGCTTCCCGCGCTTCCTCCTTCGTGAATGCCACTTCCCCGCGGGGCGTGGCGACACCGTAACGAGCAAGGATCGCTTTTGCTTGGTATTCGTGGATCTTCATTTGAGGTTCTGCCTTTTACGCGGCCGTGACGCGGTCGCCATGCTGTGCGACGATGGTGCAGCGCACAGGTGTTAGTATTTGAGGTCTCGCAAAACATTCAAGTTTACTTGAGACGCGCACTTGGAGCAAGGTGGCCGTTTTGCCATTGCAGAAAACATGACCAACAGCACCGCATTGATCGAGAAAGCAGAAGCCGGCGCCACCCTCACACGTGCCGAAGCGGAATCCATCATGGAGGAGTTGCTCTCTGGCCACGTGGAAACCCCTACGATTGTTCGCCTTCTGACTGCCTTGAACCTGCGCCCTGTCAGCGTCGCCGAACTGGCCGGCTTTGCCAGCACCATGCGGCGCCACGCCGCGCCTGTCTTTGCGCCCGGAGAGTCACGCCCGGAAAATCTGGTGGACACCTGCGGCACGGGTGGCGATGCCAGTGGCACTTTCAATATTTCCACGGCGGCGGCATTCGTGGCCGCGGCCGCAGGCGCGCGCGTCGCCAAACATGGCAACCGCTCGAGCAGTTCGCGCAGCGGCTCCGCCGATGTCCTGGAAGCGCTCGGCATTCGTATTGACGTGCCCATGCGCCGCGCAGGCCAGGCGATTCGCCAAGTGGGAATCGGTTTCCTGTTCGCGCCGATGGCTCATGCGGCCGCTCGCCATGCAGTGCCCGCGCGCAAGCAGATCGGCAAGCGCACCGTCTTCAATTTATTGGGGCCACTCACGAACCCGGCCGGAGCAGACAGGCAGGTGCTGGGGGTTTTTGCCCAGGAAGCCCTCGATCTGGTAGCCGCGACACTCTTGGAACTGAGTGTGAAACGCGCCTTCGTGGTTCATGGCAGCGGGCTGGATGAAATTTCGCTTGCGGGAGAAACCCTAATCACGGAAGTGCGCGATGGCCGCATCCGGAGCTTTATCGTCGCTCCCGAGGAGTTTGGCGTCGCGCGGGCGCCCCTTGAAGCGCTCCGTGGCGGGACTCCTTACGAGAATGCCGATCTCATCCGCCGGATTTTCGAGGGACACCTCGGCGCCCCACGCGACGTCGTTGTTGTGAACGCGGCAGCCGCTCTCGTCGTCGCGGGAATCGCCGAAGATTTCCGCTCCGGCGCGCAGTTGGCCGCTCAGGCCATCGATTCCGGCGCCGCCCTCGCCAAGTTGCAACAGCTCAAAACCTTTGTGAACACCAGCCGCGACGCTTGAAACCAGACAACAGCATGAGGCTTGGCAGGTGTGTTTGCTTTTTAAGGCTTCGTCGGGCTTTCGATGCCACTGCCGGAGTGTGTGAACTCGTAGATTCCCCACGCCGTCAGCCCCGCACCTGCGGTTCCCACCACGAAATACGAAACCTTTCGCAACCTGGTGGATTTTTGCGCGCCCGAACCCGCAGGGTCTTTTGGCTCTGCCGGAGAATCGAGATAAATCCGGTACGTTGCGCCCTCCGGCAGCACCTGAAATTCCTCGCGGTAGCGGAAAGCGAGATCCCCTCGCCGGGCGCGAACCTGCAGCACGCCCGGAGCGAGGATCGTGACTTCTGCCTGTGTCAGTTGGTTCTTTTCCGGACGCAGGAACGCTTCCTCGGCGTGAATTTCCACGATTCCGTTTTCCGGCGAACTAAAGGAGACCGTTCCGGCGGTCAGATCCACATGGGCGCCACTGTCTATTCCATGCAGCGATGCGCCGCTGGACCCTGCCAGCAACACCGTCGCTCGGCCCACACGCACACCCAGCCGACCTTCCGCCTCCGTCGAGACGTCCTCTCCTTCAAACACGGAAAGTCCGGGAAAGGCGGCCGCTTCGTTTAGGTGCGCGTCATAAGCCAGCGTCAAAATCCCCAAGGGAGCTTTGGGGCCCGCGCCACACAAGGAGGGATACAAACAGAGAGAAGCACACAGAAGAAGGGCCAGGGCACTGCGAAGGGAAAACATGGAGCACCTCCGAAGCCGGGTGAACCGCAGGGACAACCCGCTGGAGGCCACCATACGCTATTTTAACTAATCATTCAATATAGTTTATTCTGTAATATCTCTATTCTATTTTCATTCGTGAGTTACCTACGAGATACTAGTCGGACTCTCTCGCGAGCGACAATTTTGATGTCATTCAAATGGCCCAGCACTCTGTCATCTTGAGGGGCGCGCCGTTTGCGCCCCGAAAGATCTCAACTTACACATCGTGCACAATTTTGAAGTTGCGGTCCTTCGGCAATCCTCATCGGATAGCCAAGCGATGACCACGACTTGCTGAACTCGGACATCGAATTGAATTGAGGTTTGTGAGAAATCCGGGCTACCTTTGCCCGGAAGGCGCTCCCCTCTGTTGTCAAGGTAAAGGGCGCCGCGTCGTACCCGGCTGTTCCGGATCTTCCTAAAGCGCGAGGAAATTTTGCAGGAGTTGCTTTCCCGCTTGCGTGAGCACGGATTCGGGGTGGAACTGCACGCCCGCCACCTTGTGCCGCCGGTGGCTGAGGCCCATGATGATCCCGTCGCTCGTTTCGGCCGTGACCCGCAATTCCCGTGGCAGCGACTTGCGTTCCACAATCAGCGAATGGTAACGCGTGGCCGTGAACGGATTCGGCAGTTTATGAAAAATACCCTTGCCGTCGTGCTGGATTTCGCTCGTTTTGCCATGAAACAGTTTTGGCGCGCGGATGACCTTGCCGCCATAGGCCGCCCCGATCGCCTGGTGCCCCAGGCACACGCCCAGGATCGGAATCTTCCCGCCCAACTTCTGAATCAATTCGACGGAAATGCCTGCCTCCTGCGGTGTACAAGGGCCCGGGGATATCACGATCCGCTCCGGCTTCCGTCCCGCAATTTGTTCCACGGAAATCCTGTCGTTGCGGTGGACTTCCACCCGACATCCCAGCTCGCCCAGGTATTGCGCCAGGTTATAAGTAAACGAATCGTAGTTGTCCAGCAGGAGAATCACGGTTTGTTTTTCACTCCCGGAGAATCGCCGCCATGCGCGCATTCCAGCGCACGCAGCAGCGCCTTGGATTTATTCACGGACTCGCGAAACTCTCCTGCCGGCGTCGAATCGGCAACAATGCCCCCGCCGGCCTGCACGTGCGCTACGCCATTTTTGATGACCATCGTTCGCAGCGCAATGCAGGAATCCAGATTCCCCGCAAAATCCAAATACAAAATCCCGCCCGCGTAGATGCCCCGGCGCGTCTTCTCAAACTCCTCGATGATCTCCATGGCGCGAACCTTCGGCGCTCCGGAAACGGTCCCTGCCGGAAAGCACGACACCAGGGCGTCAAAGCAGTCCACATCCTCGCGCAGTTTCCCGCGCAAGCTGGACACCAGGTGCATCACGTGCGAGTAGCGCTCCACGCTCATCAACTTTTCCACCTGCACCGAGCCGTAGTCGCACACCCGCCCGAGATCGTTCCTTCCCAGATCCACCAGCATGATGTGTTCGGCGCGTTCTTTCTCGCTGGCCAGCATCTCGCGTTCCAGCCTCACATCCTCCGCCTCATCCTTGCCCCGCCAACGCGTGCCGGCAATTGGCCGGTAAAATACCTCCCGGCCCTGCACTTTCACCAGCATTTCCGGGGAACTGCCCACCACATGCACGTCGTTCAGATGCAGGTAAAAAAGATAGGGCGAGGGATTCAACGCCCGCAGTTCGCGGTAAATGTCGAACGGCGCGGCCTTGGTCTTCGCCGAAAATCGTTGGCTCAACACCACCTGGAAAATATCGCCCTCGCGAATGTACTTCTTCGCCCTCCTCACCGCCTCCAGGTACTCCTTCGGCTTGAAATTCGAGGTGAACTGCGGCGCGCGTGATTTCGCGGCTTTCTTCTTTGCAGGCCGCTCCCCGGCCACCGGCTCTTCCAGCATCTGCCGGGTCCGCCGGATCTCCTTCACGGCTTTGTTGTACTTCGCCCGCAGAGTTCCCGGCCCCTCGGTGTAAACATTGCGCACGATCCACAAGCGGTGCTGCACATGATCGAACGCGATGATCCCGCGGTAGAACATCAGCATGGCATCGTACAAGCCGATGTCGTCGCGCAATCGTTTAGGGAGCCGCTCGATCAGCCTCACCATGTCGTAGCTGAAGTACCCGATCGCGCCGGCCACCAGCGGCGGCAAACCCGGCAAACGCACGGGCCGGAACCGCGCCATATGTTCCCGCAAAAACGAAATAGGGTCGCGCTCTTCCCAGATAATGCGGTCGCGGCTCTCCAGCACGCATGCCCCACTGGCGTAACGAAACACCTCTTCCGGATTGGCCCCCGCAAAGGTATACCGCGCGATTTTCTCGCCGCCCTCCACGCTCTCCAGCAGAAAGGAATATCTCGCCCCCCGCGCCACGCGCAGATAGGCGCTCACGGGTGTCAGCAGGTCCGCGGAGAAAACGTCATACACCGGGATAAGGTTCCCGTGCTTGGCGAGCCGCTGAAATTCCTGAAAAGAAGGCTGAATCATCGCTTGGCGATCACTATTCCAGTCTTAGGGTTGAAAGTCGAAGGCAAAGAATCACTTGCGTGAAGTTGGCTATTCCTCGTACCGGGTCACCAGCGTTTTTGCTTTCCCGCTTGCAGCGCCCGTAGCACCGCGTGGCGCATGGCCGCTTCCGGCGCGCGGCTTCCCATCCACAATTCCCATTGCGCGATTCCTTGTGCCAGAAACATTTCGACGCCGGACACCGTGCGAATCCCTTTCGCCGCCGCGATCTGAAGCAACTTCGTCTGCGCTGGGCGGTAGATAAAGTCCATCACGACAGAACAGTGTAACTCGCCGGCCCTCAGGGGCGAAATCCCAACCTGCTGGTGCATCCCCACGGGCGTCGCATTCAAGATGGCGTCATAGCGCTCCTTACCCAACGCGCCGCGCCGCACCGCTTCGCCGCCAACGGCGCGCGCCAACGCCCGTGCCGCCGCTTCCCGCCGCGCACAAACAAAAACCTCTGCCCCAGCCTGCGCAAGCGCGAAAGCCGCGGCCCGTGCGGAGCCGCCCGCCCCAAAAATCAGCACCCGGCTGCCTCGCAGTTGCAGTTTCCTCTCCAGCGCGCGAAGCACTCCCAGATAATCGGTGTTGCTTCCATAGAGCGAGCCGTCGCGCCGCACCGTAACGGTGTTCACCGCGCCAATCCGCTGCGCCAGCGGTTCGCAATCATCCAGTCGCCGGAAAACCGCCTCTTTGTGCGGCAACGTTACGCCGAAGCCCGCCACCCCTAGTTCCGGCGCCGCCTTCAGAAAATCGTCCAGGCGTTCCACCAGGAACGGCAGGAACACCGCGTCCTTCTTCGCTGCAACGTAACCCGTGTTGTGCAGCAAGGGCGACATCGAGTGTCCGATGGGATTCCCGATCACGCCAAACACGCGCGTTTTCGGTGTAATCTTGTGCGCGCGGTACATCTCCTTGAAATCGCGCAGGTGCACTTGCCCCGGCGCTGTCTCCGCCGCCACCGGTGCATAAGCCAGCGCACTTCCCTCGCGCAGGGCCAGCAACCTGGCGGGCAATCCGATCTCTCCCATCGGCACGGCAATCAGTTGTCGCGAATGACGCAGCACTTTCAGAAGCCTCACGCTGTCCCCAATTGTCTGGGACATCGCTGCCATCTTGATCGCGTCCACTCCTCCATGGGGCGGCACGCTCATCTTCTCTGGAAGTCTCGGCGTCCGCCGAAAATCGTGCATCGAGAGCATCATCTTCGATGGCAGCGCGTATCCTTCCACGGACTTTCCCGGCAGCTCCCGCAGCGTTTCCACTTCCAGATCACACCACTGGCAGCCCGCTTGCCCTGCCTTCATGAGCCAGTACAATTCCGCGCCGGCATCGCCAGCGAACTCTCCCCCGCCAATGCGCCGGCGGCAAGTCGCTACGAAAACGGCGCCCTTCGGGCGAGATCCCTTCAGCCAACTCAAGAACTTCTGGCGCTCATGGTCGGTCCGCAGCCAGTCCAGACGAAGTTCCACGGTCCGGGTGTAGCGGAGCGCCTGCCGGAGCAGGACCCTCAATTCGCTCGCCGTTGCGGCGGCGGCAACTCCGCAAATGCGCCCCACCCCGGTTCCGAACGGTTTCATCGACGTAAACTACCCCCAATCCCTTGAAAATAGGGCTTGTAGCACACCTTTGCAAATGTGTAAAGCGTCCTCACCCATTTTGTTGACGTGGCCTGAGGCGCTTGCTAGCTTCAAAGGTGCAAGTCCCCGCACGGCCCTTTCTGGCGTGAGTCGAAGGAGTACGATGATGATGCGCGCAAACGCAGCAACGATGTGTTTCGGAATTCTCCTGGCAGCCGTCGGCGCTTCGGCGCAGGGCAATCCGTCCAGCCAGGTCGTCTCTTCCACGCAAGCTGTCGGCGCCCAGACCTCGCCTGATTTCTCGGCGGTTTACTGTGCCGGCTTTATCTCCGGTGAGAAAGTGCAGGATGAGGTGCGCTTGATTTCCGGAGAGCAGTCCAACGTCAAGAACATTTTCGCCAACCGTGATTACGTTTACATCAACAAAGGCTCCAATCAGGGCGTGCGCGTCGGGGACCGCTTCTATGCCGTCCGCCCAGTACCTGATCCCTTACAGGTGAAATGGTTCAAGTGGCAGGACAAGCTCTTGAAGGCCATGGGCACGATCTACTCGGATACCGGACAACTTGTTGTCACTGACGTACAGCCCAACGTTTCTACCGCACAGGTTATCTTCACCTGCAGTTACATCCAGCGCGGCGACATCCTCAGGCCCATGCAGGAACGCCCCTCCCCGCCATACAAGCCCGCCGGCCCGTTCGATCATTTTGCGCCTGTCAGCGGCAAGCCTGTCGGCATGCTTGTCATAGGCCAGGATTTTTCGCAGACCTATGGCCAGAATTCCATCGTTTATGTCAATCTCGGCACCAATCAGGGCGTGAAGGTTGGGGACTATTTCCGCATCTTCCGCTATCAGGGCTCGCACGCGGAAACGGCTCCGAACCTGCCGGACTTTCAATACAAGCTGTTTGGCTTCGGCAGTACGCCGCAAAAATACGAGTGGAACGATCTGCCCCGGGAAGTGTTCGGCGAGGGCATCGTGATCAGAGTGGACCACAACTCGTCAACCATGTTCGTTACTTACACCAGTAACGCTACCTTCGCCGGCGATTACGTCGAAATCGAGTAATCCCTCTTCCCCCAGTTCCGTTATCGGGAAGCCCGCGTCGCCTCTGCGCCGCGGGCTTCTTCTTTTGAGAATGGCTTACTTGTTTTCGGAAACGATCTCGCAACGAAATCCATAGATCTTCGTGTCCGGGTTCTTCCAGGCCTCCCGCGCCAGACCGGCCTTCCAGCAGGTTTCTTCCAGAAAGCGCTCGCGGTCCAGATGGTGCTCCAGGGCCACTTGTGGCAACAGCAATCCGCGGCGCCCGCCCTGTTCCACCAATAAGCCGTGAGTTCCGATCTCAATTTCTTCGGGCCGGATCAGCTCCAGGGCAGTCATCAGCGATACCTCGATCTCGACATCTCCAACTTCCTCTGGCTGCATCCGCGTGAAGCGCGGATCTTCCAGGGCCGCCCCCGCCGCACAGCGCACAATGCTATCGCCAAGTTGCTCGCGGCCGTCAATTACCCCGATGCAACCCCTCAGCTTTCCCTTCACATGGAGAGAAACGAACACACCGCACCGGCGTTCCAAAATACCGCTATTGGGGATGGGATGAATTAGGCGCCCTTGGCAGACAGCTTCCGTGATGGCCTGGCGCGCCAAATCCAGGATGGTCTTTCTGTCGGCATCAGAGAGGCACGGCATCCTGCGAATTCTTCCGTGTTTCCGTCAGGCTGAGCTTCCGCCTCAGCTTGATGCGGTCGTCCAGTTGGCTCCAGAACTTCAGAAAATACTGCCCGGCGGAAACCAGCGCACTGATCACAACCAGCCAGAGCAGCATCAGCCCCAGCGGCTTTAACGAGGGATGGCGGACTCCCGCTATCAAAACCGCAGCCGCACACACCTGCAATACCATCTTGGTCTTGCCCAAGGTGGAAGCCGCGATATTGAATCCTTCCGCCGTGGCGATATTCCGCAAACCCATGATGGTGAATTCCCGCCCGATGATGATCACCACCATCCACGCTTTCGCCAGGTGCATATCCACCAGGGCGATAAACGCCGCGGTGATCAGCAACTTGTCCGCGATGGGATCCAGCAGAATCCCGAGTGTCGTCACTTGTGAACGGCGCCGCGCAAAATATCCATCGGCCCAGTCGGTGGCCGCCGCAAACAGTAGGATCAGAACGCCCCAGAACTCGAAATGCATGGGGAAACCCCACAGCTCCACGTTGGGGGTTCGCGTCAGCAGCACCACGATCAGCAGCGGCACGAAAAATATCCGCAGGACGGTCAAGGAGTTCGGGAGGTTCATAGGGCCATGATAACGGGCGCTGCCTATGCGGCAACACGCCACCACTCGGCTCACTATAGACTCCGCTCTGGAAGGCGTCAACGCTTGAAGGTTGTTGCTGTGACCCAGCCGGGGCTGTACTTTGCGGTTACTACGCAGCGGGCGCTGCCAACGGGCAGCCGGATACTCTTTCGTAACACCCTTGCTGCAAAGCTGTGCAAAAGTCTGGAGGCACTCTCTGCCGGAAAAGCATCCAGGCAATCTTCGCAGGGAAGAGCAAGAAGATTTAAGACACGCATACTCAATAACTTACAGAGACTTCCGAAATGGCTTCTCCCCTCGACAGCGTATTCTGCTCCGGTTGCCTCCGGGGGCTGGCTGCAAGTTTCCACAAGCTTTTCCACAACGGGACACCACCTCGGGGGATCCTGTCCCGCCCCGGCTAATTGTCACATTTTGTTCATATTTCACGGAATTTGAGGTAGTTACCCGGAAGTAACGCGCCACATTTTCGCTTCGCTTCAAATCGCCCGCGGACCGCGCAGCACGCGGGCCGGCAGGAAGAGAATGGCGCGCAGTAGTTCAAACACTCCGCCCACCGCAATTCCCACAATCCGGAATGGCAGCAGCAGAAGCCAAATCAGCGGATACAACACCAGTGCCAACAGTGCGAGCGGCCAACATACTACCAGCAGGAGACACCACAAGATGAAAGCGGCCATGATTCTCACCCTCCACTTAAAGATACGCGGGAGAACTTCGCGATGTTCCCTTCACGACAAAATCGTCGAGTTTCAGCCGCCGCGCAATCGCCTCGGGAATTTCCGCTTCCAGATCCATGTGCGACTCGCTCACCTGAGAACGAAGCACGCGCCCCAGCGCGTGAATCAGCGCCAGAGACCGCCCTTCGCTCAGCGGCATGTGCAGCGAGAGCTTTACCACGGGATCCACGGGCAACACCACATCCATCCGCCTCAGCAATTCCTCCAGACCTTCTCCCGTGAGCGCCGAAACGAACACCGGCGGTGTTCCTCCGCCATTGCCTCGCCAAGCTGCTTCGAATTCCTGGCGCTGCGCCTCCGTCAGGCGGTCCACTTTGTTAAACACGCGCAGCCGTGGCCTTCCCATCACTCCCAGCTCATCCAGAATTTTCTCGACTTCCACGTCCAATTCCTCGTGCCGGGGATTCGATATATCGCTCACCTGCAGCAGCAGCGCCGCCTCCTGCACTTCTTCGAGCGTGGCGCGAAACGCCGTGATCAGTCCTTTCGGCAAGTCGCGGATGAACCCCACAGTGTCCGATACCAGGATGCGCCGGTTCGAGGGCAGGCGGATCGCCCTCACCGTCGGGTCCAGCGTCGCGAACATCCTCGAGGACACCAGCACCTCCGCGCGGCTCAGGGCATTGAACAGCGTCGATTTCCCCGCGTTGGTGTATCCCACCAGCGCGACCGTTCCCAGCGGCACGGCGTTGCGCGCTTCCCGTCGCAGCGCCCGCTGTTTGCGTACTTCGTTGATGCTGTCCTGAATTTTCCCTACCCGGTCGCGAATGCGACGCCGGTCGGTTTCCAGTTTCTTTTCGCCAGGTCCGCGCACGCCGATGCGGCCGGCTCCTCCACCCGTGCCTCCGGATCCCCCGCCGCCGCTCTTGCCGCCCAACCGGGACATCTGCGTGCCGCGCCCCGTCAGCCGCGGCATCATGTAGTTCAACTGCGCCAACTCCACCTGCAATTGTCCTTCGCGGCTCCGCGCATGCTTCGCAAAAATATCCAGGATGAGTTGCGTGCGATCGATCACACGATGCTCGGTGGCCTCCTCGATGTTGCGTTGCTGCATCGGGGTGAGTTCGCTATCGAAAATGATCAACGGCGCCCCACGGGCGTTGGCTTCCGCGCGAATCTCATCCAATTTCCCGCGGCCGACCAGCGTCGCGGGGTCCGCCGCCTCGCGCAACTGAAACACCGTGCCCGCTATCTCCGCCCCGGCGCTGCGCGCCAGTTCCTCCAGCTCCAGCAGCGATTCGCGGCCCTGCTCTCCCGTCGGCATGCCAGGAAAGCGTGGGGCACGCTTCCATCCCACGCCCACCAGGAGGACACGTTCAGCCGCGGAAGTAGCGTGTTGTGTTTTCACGGGTGAATACAACCAGGAGTCATCGTGCCTTCACTGCGCTGTGTCTCGCCGACCTGCCTCATCGCCTCAATTATACGTCCATTCTCCCCGGAATCGCGCCCCGCAACTCCTCGCGCACGATGCCCAACGCCTGCCACTGGATCTCCGGATCATCTCCGAACCCGCTCAACCAATGTACGCCCGCTTCTCGTCGGAACCACGTGATTTGTCGCTTGGCATAGCGTCGCGTGGCCTGCTGAATCGCGCTCCGCGCCTTTTCCAATTTCATGTCCCCGCGCAAGACCGCCCGCAATTCACGGTAGCCGATGAAGTCAAATGGCTTCGCGTCGTCCGGGAAGCCGCTTGCTGCCAGTCCCCGCACTTCCTCCATCCACCCGCTGGCCAGCATCGCTTCCGTCCTCGCGTGTACGCGCTTGTACAGCCCCTCACGTTCTGGCTGTAACCCTATCCTCACAGCTCGCCAGCCTGGCAATGGCGTCCTTCCGCTTCGTTGCACTTCCGACATCGGCTTCTTCGCCAGCAGGCATACTTCGATTGCGCGTATCAGCTTCTGCTCGTCTGCGGCCGCAATCTTTCCCGCGGAAATGGGATCGAGCCGCCGCAGGATCCGGTGCAAGTGCCCCGCCGCGTGCTCCGCCGCGCTCGTTCGCAATCTCTCTCTCAGGCTTTCCGAGCGCTGTGGCACGTCCGCCAATCCCTCGAGTAGAGCGCGCAAGTACAGCCCGGTCCCCGCCGTAAATATCGGCAGACGCTGCCGGACGCGAAGGCCCTCCAGCACGCCGATCGCCCGTTCGCGGTATCCCCCTGCTGCAGCCTCTTCGCTGGGATCCAGCAAATCCATCATGTGGTGCGGAACGCCCTGGCGCTCTTCCGCGCTGGGCTTCGCCGTGCCAATGTCAAAGCCGCGGTACATCTGCGTTGAATCGCATGCAATCACTTCGCCGCCCAGTTGCAGGGCCAGCCACACCGCTAATTTCGATTTTCCGGAAGCGGTGGGTCCTAGGATGACTACGAGAGGCAATTCGCGGGGTTCGCTCATTTGCGGAACAGCAGCGGCCAGGCTCGGATTAGCAGCACCACCAGCACGATTAGCGCGATCAACACGCTCCCGAACACCTGTTGCCGGGCCAGTTTCATGCCTCTGCCTCAGCAGAATGGTAACAGATCACCAGGAAGAGGCCGGGGCTGCATTCCGATTGGAAACGACGCCCGCTCCACAGGCCGGCGTCCCTGGGAATTCTCTCTATGTGCCAGCCCGTATCCAGGCGGCGTCTGCTAATCTAAATTCCTCATTTGATGCACTTTTACCCGCTATTCAAACAGCGTAGCACCCCTGTCATCCTGAGGGACGCGCCGGGCGTTTACCCCGACCTGGTCGGGGCGCCCCGAAGGATCTCAACCTACACACGGCGCACAATTTTAATTGTTGAGGCCCTGAGGCGATCCTCATCGGATCGCCTCAGGATGACGATGTCTTACTGAGCTGGAAAAACGGATGATTTGTAGTTTGTGAGAAATCCGGGCTAATTGTTTGGCGGCATCAAGTTGTAATAATAAGTGAAACGCAGCTCAATGTATTCCGCCTTGAATTTGGACGGAAGAGGCTCGAACGGATTGGACCCGCGGATGGAAGAATACGCGGCACGATCCAGCGGCTCTTTCCCCGAACTGAACACCTGCACAGGCTCCCCGTCCGGTACCGCCCCATTCTTCAGGATACGGAATTGTAGCGAAACGACTCCCTGGTCGCCCAACGACACGGACGCCGGCATCACAGCAAACCAGTTCTGCTTCACCTTTATGTACACGCGGTGCAGGTAGTCGTTGAAATCGATGCCCTCATTGTCCGTGAGCATCTGAACCGCCCCATAGGCGCTTCCGTGTCCACTGCCGCCCCCTTGCCCACCCCCGCCCGGGAGCCGCCCCCCCCCTCCAAGCGGCGCCGGGGCATTTATTTTCCCGGACTGCCGCGCGGCATCGCGAATGGTATCGCCAGGGGATGACTGTTTCGGCAGGATCAATCCGCTCTGCGGCACCGGCATATCAGGAGTTTCCAGTTTCAGCGGTGTCTTGGGAAGATCGCCTCTGGCTCCTTGGGGCGGCTGCACCGTCGGCGCAACCGCGTTGGGCTGCGGTACCGGCGCGCTAGGCAGCTCTCTCTTCGGTGGTTCTGGTTGCGGCGCAGGAGGGGGCGGCTCGATGGGCGGCGCAACCCTGCGCAAAATGTTGGGATCGACGCTCACAGATTCATGGGGCACGGGCGCTGTCCTGGGCGAGGGCCTCAACGAATCCAACGCTCCCGGCGGCAAAAGAACCGTGATTTGTCGCCGCGCGATCTCCTCTTCCTCGTTCGTACGCACGTGCGGCCCGAAGATCTTCGGCTCGAATATCAGGAACAGCGCCAGCAAGATGTGCAGAGCGATGGAAATGACGCGCGTTATTGCGTCGCCGAACGACCCCTGGCCTGGCCGCTCCGGCGTGAGGAACGCCACCTCGCCCGTTTGCAGGATGTCCGGCTCAACCAGTTCTTCCGAGACCTGCGGCAGCGGCGAAAACTCCTCTGGCGCCACGGCGCCTTGCGGCACGGTCACGCGCTCGTCCATGTCCGTCGGCTGGAGCGGCAGGTGGGACTCCTCCGGCCGCTGCACCGCTTCTACATTGACGTCCCGCGGCACCACCACGCGGGTAGCGATGGATTCGAGTGGCAGGTTCGTCGGAATGGTCGATTGACCGTCCAGCCTTACAATCGGCAAGTTCGACGGCACTAAAGTCCGTTCGTCCAGCGTGGTCGGCCGCCGCCGCGTTGTCGCCACATCGGTGGCTGGCAGGCGGGCGCCAATCGGTACCAGAATTCGCGGAATCATCGTTTTGTTTTATCCACCCCGGATGGTGCTACAGGTTGGACGCGCGCGGCGTGTTCCCAGATGCTCGTCATCACCGCGCTCGCTAACTCCAACGCGGCTCGCCCGGACGCCCCATCCGTCTTCGGGGAAACTCTCGTCCGCACCGCCTCCACAAACGCTTCGAGTTCTCCGCGCAGTGGCTCGACCGGCGGTGCCGTCAGCTTTTCAAACGCAAATTCCGGTTGCGGACCCGGCCGCTTCACGCCAATCCGCAACGCATCGCGCCGCGCGTAATCCAGGGAAATGTACTCGTGCCGCTGGAAGAACCGCATCTTCCGCACGCGCTCCGTGGATACGCGGCTCGCGGTTACGTTGGCCACCGCGCCGCCCGCAAACTCCAGCCGCGCATGCGCAATGTCCACTTTGTCCGTCAGCACGGGAATTCCCACCGCTTTCACTTCCGTCACGCGCTCTTTTACCAGCGCCAGCAGAATATCCAGGTCGTGAATCATCAAATCGTAGATTACGTCCACATCCAGGCTTCGCGGTGTGAATACCCCCAGCCTGTGCACTTCAAAGAACAATGGCCGGCTCACGATGGGTTCCACCGCCAGCACCGCTGGATTGAAGCGCTCCACATGCCCTACCTGCAGAATCCGCTCATGGCGGCTGGCCACCTCCAGCAGGGCGTCCGCTTCCGCCAGAGTGCTGGCCATCGGCTTCTCGACCAACACATCGATGCCCATCTCCATCAAGCGGCAGCCAACTTCCGCGTGCGCCACCGTCGGTACGGCCACGGTGGCCGCGTCCACAACCCCTCGCAAATCCTCCAAACGGTTGAACGCGCGAGTCGCAAATTCTTGCGCTATCCCCGTCGCGCGCGCTCCATCCCGGTCGAAAACCCCGGCCAGCTCCACGCCCCCCATTTCGCGATACACCCGCACGTGGTTCCGGCCAAACTCCCCCGTTCCCACTACAGCTACCCGAATTTTCCGCGGGTCTCCCGCCTGGCCGCTGTTCCCACTCATTCTTTATTCATTCCCCCGGAACCCCGTTTGGGTTCCGCAACCTGTTCGGGAGAAAAGGCTTGTATGGCAATTCCTACGGTGTCCGCCAGTTCGATCAGCTTGGGCCGGTCAAAGAGCAGCGTGCGCGCGGCGTCAATGGCCAGCGCCGTCGCTCCTGTGCGCTTCATGGTTTCGACGGTCGGGAGTCCCACGACGGGTACATCGAAGCGCATATCCTGCCCGGGCTTGCTCACTTTCACGACCACCAGCGGCCGTCCATTCGCAAACCGCGCCGCTCGCTCGATTGTCTCATCCGTTCCCTCCATCGCTTCCACCGCCACGCAGGCGCGGTCCGCGATCACCACGGTCTGCCCGATATCCATCGCGGCAATCTGTCGCGCCACGCCCAGTCCGTAGGCGAGGTCGGCGGCTTCGTGCTCATTGGGCGCGCGGCGCGTCAGCACACCCGCGTCGGGCAACAGCGGTTTTAGAAACAGGGTGGAATCCACCAGTTGAATCCCTTCTTCTTCAAGCACTTTGGCCACCGCGCCGATCAACGAATCCGTGTTTTTCCTGGGCAACGATAGCAACAATTTCGCCAGCTTCCAGTCCGGCCGGATCGCGCTGAAAATCTTGTTGTGCTTCACCTGACCGGCCATCACCGCGCGCGTCACACCTTCGCTCTGCAACAACTCGATGGCCTTGCTCAGTTCTCCCAGGCTGACCCAGTGTACGCGCTTCGCAAATTGCGCCAATTCCGGCGAAGCCTCCTCCTTAATCGCCAGCACCGCCATCTCAATTCCCTGGCTCCGCGCACCCTCCAGCACGAGAAACGGAAATCTCCCGTTCCCCGCGATCAGTCCCCAACCTTCCCTATTGGCATTCATTTCAAGATTCCAGACCGCGTCCCAGCCCTTGCCAACCCTGTTCTTATTTCACGATCCCGCGCTCTGCCTTCTCGACAAAATCCATCAGTTCTTTTACGTCCGCGGAATCCCCCCACGTTTTCCGCATCTCTTCCAGGGCCTGCGAAGTATTCTTCTTGGATCGCAACAGCACCCGGAACGCCCGCTGGAGCGTCTTGATCCGCTCCGCCGAAAATCCCTTGCGCTCCAGCCCGATGGTGTTTGGGCCGAAGCACTTCGTCTCCCGCTCGGTCACCACGAATGAAAACGGCAGCACATCCTGCGTGATTACGGTGGACGCGCCGACGTAGGCGTAGCGCCCCAACCGGCAGAACTGGTGCACCGGCGAAAATGCCCCGATGGTCACATAATCCTGCACCGTTACGTGACCCGCGAGCGTCGCGCCATTCACGAACAGCGTGTTGTTGCCCACCTGGCAGTCGTGTCCCACATGCGCATACGCCAGAAAAGAATTCTCATTCCCAATGCGGGTAGTGCCGCCGCCTTTAATTGTTCCCCGGCTGATGGTCACATACTCGCGAAAAATGTTCCCCTCGCCTGCGACCAATTCGACGCGCTCCCCGCGATACGTATAGTCCTGCGGATCGCCGCCAATCACCGTGAACGGATGAAACACGTTTCGCGCCCCGAATTTCGCCGGGCCTCGCACCACCGCGTGTTCGTGCAGCACGCACCCTTCACCCAACTCAACGCCGCAACCCACCACCGCGAAGGCGCCGACTTGCACACCTTTCCCCAGCTTCGCTTCCGGCGAAACTATCGCTTGCGCGTGGATTTGCTCCTCATCCATCTTCAGGATTTCGTTGGCTCTTCGCGGTCGGCCATCACGCACAACATCGTCGCTTCCGTCGTCAGCTTGCCCTCAACAAACGCCTTGGCCTTGATCTTGCACAGATCGCCCTTCCACGTCAGGATGTCCACCTCGATCCGCAGTTGATCGCCGGGCACCACCGGCCGGCGGAACTTCACGTCCGTCATCGAGGCCAAATACAGCAACTTCCGGTCGCGGTCGGGGATCTCCAGTAGCAGTAGCAATCCGCCGGCCTGTGCCATCGACTCCAGTATCAGCACGCCCGGCATCACCGGCTTTCCGGGAAAATGGCCTTGGAAGTAAGCCTCGTTAATCGTGACGCTCTTCGCCGCCACGATCCTTTTGAACCGCACGATTTCCAGCACCTTGTCAATCATGAGAAACGGATACCGGTGCGGAAGGTATTTCTGTATTTCGTTGATGTCGAGTTGCATGCGTGCTCCGGCGCCGCCACTCCCCTGCTCTACGGCGCATCTCCTGATTCCTGCAAACTTACTATTATAAGCAATCTGTACGGCCAGCAAAGATTATCTTCTACGCACCGCCTCGTCTGCCTTTTCCTCACTCTCTCCGGTGTTGCCCGGTGTTGCCCTGCGTTGCCGGCGTTGTTACCATGACTCCTTCATGGCTACCCGTTCACTTCCACAGACACTTCTTGCCCTGCTCCGCCCCCGGCTGCCTAACATGTTGGAAGTCCTCCGGCAACTCACGCTCCTGGAGTCTCCCAGCCTGGATAAAGAACGCGCCGACCGCTGCTGTGGCTTTCTCGCGGACGAATGGCTGCTGCGCGGCACGCTCGTCCAGGTGCTCCGTCAGAAGCATCGCGGCGATCATCTCCGCATCGTCTGGTCTCCCACCATTGCACCGCCCAGAGCGCAGCTCCTCGTCCTCGGCCACTATGATACGGTCTACCCCACCGGTACCATCACCAAAATGCCCTATCGCCTCTCGGGGGACAAAGCTTATGGCCCCGGCACTTTTGACATGAAGGCCGGCATTGTCCAGGCGCTTTTTGCTCTCGAAGCCTTGCACGAGGCGCAAGCCATGGTTTCCAAGCGCATCGTTTTCCTGTGGACTTCCGACGAGGAGATCGGCAGCGAATCCTCCCGCGTGCTCATCGAATCGGAAGCCCGCCGCAGCGACGCCGTCTTTGTCCTTGAGCCGTCACTCGGTCCGCGCGGGCTCGTCAAAACTTCCCGCAAGGGCGTCGGCGAGGCCGAAATCATTGTTCATGGCCGCTCCTCGCATGCCGGCCTGGCCCCGGAAGAAGGCGTCAACGCCGTTCATGAGCTCGCCGCGCAAATCGCCCGCATCGAAAAGTGGAACGATCATCGCCGTGGCGTCACCATAAATGCGGACGTCGTCGAGGGCGGATCAGGCGTCAATGTCATTCCCGAACTAGCCAAAGCCCAATTCGATCTGCGTGCCTGGCGCACGGCCGATATGCGCGCCCTCGAAAAGCGCTTACATGGATTGAAACCCATTCATCGCGGCGCCAAGCTCGAAATCCATGGCGGCTTTGATCGCCCGCCGCTCGAACGCAAGCAAAGCGCCGTTCTCTTCGGACGCGCCGCTTCCCTCGCCAAGCAGCTGGGCCTCTCCCTGGGCGAAGCCGCAGCCGGTGGCAGTTCCGACGGGAACTTCACCGCAGCGCTGGGTATCCCGACGCTCGATGGCTTCGGCGCCGTCGGCGATGGCGCGCACTCCGCTCACGAACACGTGCTTACCAAGACCATGCCCGTCCGCGCCGCACTCCTCGGTGCTCTCCTCGCCTCTTCGTAAATCGCCGTTCGGATTGGCTTAGGCGCGCAATGGGACTCTTACTGCCCGTAGCTCTTCTTCAAATACTCCGCCGTCCCCTGCATCAAATCCCCGTAATCGCTGTGCAGCACCTCGCGCAGCGCCTCCTCGGTCGATCGCCCTGCCGCGATTCGATCGAGTATCTTCTCGATATCTCCCATCCCGCCTGTCTGCACGATGAATTCCACGTTTGCCAGCGACCAAGCATACGAATACCGCACCACATCTTCCGATAGTCCCAGCCACGATCCTTCCAGCTTCGACAGCGCCGCCGCATGTCCTTGTTCGTAAACCTGTACCAGCACGGCCGCGCTTTCATCGCTTCGTTTCCCTTCCATCCATTGCGCTACGCCTTCTTGCAGCCAGGTCGGCGCCCGCCCGTGGGTCTTCTGTTGAATAAAGCTGTGCGTCAGTTCATGCCGCAGAACGCGCGACAACTCCGGGGTCACTCCCGTCAAACCCTGCACCGGCACGCGAATCCGCCCGTCATTCAGCGCTCCTACCCACTCCGGCGCTTTCGTGATGTCCGCAAATCCCTGTTCCGTGTACAGCACGACTCCAATGGGCTCAGGCGGCGAGTAGTTCAGCGCCGATTCGATCTGCTGGTAATGCCCTTCCAGCGTGTGCAGAACGTCGCGTGCCAGTCCCGGTTCCGCCGCGCCGTTGTACCGCAACTGAAAGTGCGCGCTCTCGTTTTCCCGGTAATTTTCCTCTTCCCGGATGTCACGCTCCGCCTTTTCCAGCGCTGTCTGTACGTCGGCATCACGATGAATGGACTGCGCTTTCTTCCAATCCTGCACCGCCAGATCCGGCCGGTTCATCCCGTAATAGGCCCAGCCGGACAGCTTGTACACGTCGGCATTGCCCGGCGCCAGCCGTCTGGCATGATCGAGGTACTCCAGCGACTGCCGGAATTCGCTCCGCTGTAATTGGATATATGCGACATTCATGAGCAGTACCGCTTGCTCCGGCGTGTAGGAAACCCCTGCCCGCGCATCGCTCAACGCGTGATCCAGGTCCCCATGGGAAAGTTCAAACTGAGATGCCGCGTGATGCGCCAGGGCCGCGCGTTCATTGGCGTTCGCGCTGCCTCCGCGTGCCTCTGCCTCCAACTGCGCGATGTAATTCCGGTCAATCGATCCGTCGTGAACCGCGCCATGATCTATCTCCGTTCCGTTCGCCGTGGTCTCCATCGTGGGTGGTGCGATGTTCAGATTTGCCGCGGCCGCCGCGGGCGATTCCGTCACCGGCAGTAACCCGCCTTTTTCAATGTGATCCACGATGGATTTCGGCAACGTCAATTGCCCCGCGGAGGTCTCGCAGCGGATCTTGTCCCCATCCTCCACCACGTTGTAAGCCAGGATTTTCTGCCCGTTTTTCAGGACGATTTTGTCCGCGCACGCGGCTGCCGCCGCCAGCAGTATGCCGGCAATCAGGCATGTGATTCTTGCTGCGCTCCACCTTCGCTGCATCTCTTTATTCTAGACCGCTGGGGCACTCCACCCGCCACCGCCTTGTTCCTTCATGCCGAATATGACTACACTCTTTCCGTGAAGTTCCTCTCCGCCTGCCTGCTTCTTCTCGTTCCGTGGCCAGCAACTTGCCGCGCCGCTGATCGCTCGCCCCGCGACCTTCTCGCTTCTCTTAACGCCCTCTCCCTCGATTCACAAAGCGTCTACACGGTCTCCGCTCAAGACCACATCGAAATCCGTCATGGCGATGCCGCGCTCACTTTTCAAGCGGGACGCTTCGCTTTCTACGCTCCATTTGAAGGCCGCATCACCGGTTTTGTCTTCTCCGGTCTGGGCCACGCCCTTTCTTTTCCTCGCGATCCCGCGGAAAAGCAGCAGATGGCGCGTTTCCTGGGGGCCCCCGCCCTGGACCAGCAATTCGTCTCCGCCTACGTGCGCTTCACCGATGACACCGCCAAGGACCTCCTGGCACAATTCCAGCGCGCCGGCCTCCCGCCCTCTCCCGATGCTTCATTTGTGGCCGTCTGGGAACCCGGTGTCGCGCGTCTCAACTCTTCCCACTCCCTGCGAATCCTGTTTGAGGAATTTTCCTCCGCTCCCCGGCATTTCTTCCATGCGGGCATTGATGGCGTCGTCACCGGTCCGTTTGACATCCTGGCCGATGAAATGCGCTCGGAGAATTTCATGATCGGGCAACCCCGCTTCGTTGGCATTCTCACGCAGTACGACGTCTGGACTTCCTACTCTTCGCCCGGATACTCTCCCCCACAGGTTCCCTTCGCCGCTCTGCGATATCACATCAACACCACTATCCACCCGGACTACTCTCTCGAAGGAAATACCTCCGTCGATTTCCGTTCTGTCACCGGCGGCGAGCAACTCCTCTTCATCCAACTCGCGCGCTCCCTGAAGGTGGAATCCATCTCCTTCGAGTCCGGCGCGCCTCTCACCTTTTTCCAGAATGAGGGCCTCACCGGTCAGCAGTTGCGTTACCGCGGCGAAGATTCCCTCTGTGTCTTCCTCCCTAAACCTCTTCCCGCGGGCGAAACCTTTACCCTGAATTTCCGCTATCGCGGCAACGTCATCGAAAACGCCGGTAACGCCGTCCTCTTCGTCGGCGAGCGCGAAAGCTGGTTTCCCCACCACGGTGACACCGCCGAATTCTCCCTCTACGACATGACCCTCCGCTGGCCCAAGCGTCTTCGCCTTGTCGCCACCGGCGAAAAATCCGACGAGCACGAAGAGGGCGAATTCCGCGTCGCGCACTGGAAGACGGAACAGCCGGTCACCCAAGCCGGTTTCAACCTCGGCGAATACGCAGTGGCTTCCGTGGCCTCGGAAAACCATCTCATTGATGTTTACGCGAACAAACAACTCGAAGAGGCCATCCAAGCCCGCTTGGGCCGTACCGTCGTGGACATCAGTCCGTCCATCAAGGTTCCCGGCGGTGATTTCCCTAACGCCCGCATAGCCCTCGAGCCTTCGACTCCGAGTCCTGCGGATACCTTGAAGCAGCTTGCCCGTGAAGTCGATTCCTCCATCCATTTCTGCGAACAGTATTCCGGTCCCTTTCCGTTTCATCATCTCGGCGTTTCGCAAATACCGGGGGCCTTCGGGCAGGGCTGGCCGGGACTTCTCTACATCTCCACTTACTCCTTCCTGTCTCCCGAAAACCAGCAGCGTGCCGGCCTCAACTCGACCGGTCAGGAACTCTTCACTCAAATTGTTCCATTTCACGAAGTAGCCCACCAGTGGTGGGGGAATGTCGTTGGCTGGTCCAGCTACCGCGATCAGTGGATCAACGAGGCCATCGCCAATTATCTCGCGCTGCTTTTTGCCGACTCACAAAAGAATCCGGACCAGACTCTCCACGCCTGGCTTGTTCGCTACCGCAAGGGTCTTCTCACCAAACCCGCCAATGAAGATCTCCCGCCGGCCGCAACCGGCGCGCTCATCATGGGCATGCGCCTGGTCTCCTCGAAGTCGCCAACTGCCTACGATCAGGTCTTCTACGGCAAAGGCGCTTGGATCATGCATATGCTCCGGGAAATGCTGCGCCAGCCCAATACGCCGAATCCCGACGCGCGTTTCATGGCTCTGCTGAAGTCGTTGGTCTCCAAGTACGCCCAGAAAAGCCTCACCACAGTTCAATTCCAGCGCGAAGTCGAAGCTGTCATGACCCCGAAAATGGATCTCGAGGGCGGCCGCTCCATGGAGTGGTTCTTCGACGAATATGTCCGGGGAACCGCCATTCCTCGTTACAAGGTGAGCTTCTCCTCGCACCGCATTGACAAGGGCTATCAAGTGCGCGGCAAGCTGCTCGCCTCGGGCGCGCCCCACTCGTTCATTGCGCCTGTTCCTCTTTTCGTCAGCACCGGCTCCGGCCACGGCGTTTTCCTCGGTACGGTAATCGCCACCGGCGACGAGACACCTTTTTCCTTTATCACCCAGACCGATCCCCGCAAACTCCTCATTGATCCTCACATGACCCTGCTTTGTGTTCCGGAATAATCAGGCGTGCCTCTTCCTCGATTCCCAAGTTGACCAAATGCACGTGACTGCATCCCGCGTTATTTCAATCAATTGTCGTGGGAAGCCCCAACTTCGCCGAAGTTGGGTTCCCTTTCATCGCCCGCCACCCAGATTCTGTCATTCCGACCGGAGGGACGGCGCTTTTTGCCGTCCCGGAGCGGAGATACGGTTCTCCATCGCACGTTTTTTGTGCGATGAAATCCCTCTGCGATTTCGGATTATGCTTTGCGGCTTCTTCGGTTGGTGCTGACTTCGGTTGGCCCGGCCTTTTCACGGATCGTGACACGTGCCGGCAATCCCCGCTACTTATTCATCAACTTCTCTTCCAACATCGGGCTGTTCAAATTCAATTCGGCCTTGCCGCCTTCTCCCAATACATAGGGGTACCCGTCCAGATCGCCGGGCAAATGTGGCAATAATCCCGCCTGCACCAGTTGGCTCATCTTCGTCGCCCGCCGTCCGGTCCGGCGCTCATACTCATCCGCGAGCCGGTTTAGCTCTCGCAAGTCCAAATCCACCTTGACCAACCGCAAGTGCAACTCCGCATTCTTCTTGATCTGCGGCTCTTGGGCCGTCTGATAGATGTCCCGCCACAGGAAATAAGAGGTCTCCAGCGACTCCCCTTCGGCAGCGATCTTTGCGGCCATCACCTTCATCCAGATGGCCGCCTGCGGGTTCTTGGCGCCTTCCGCGAAGGCCTCCGCTGCCCTGGCATAATCCTTCTTGTCGAAGTAATAGACGTTGCCCATATCCTGGTACAAACGCCAGTAATCAGGGTTGGCTATCACCCCTCGCCGCAGCAGTTCCACCGCGTGGTCCGGATCGCCCGCTCCTCGTGGCGGGGCATCGCTCAAAAACGTCGAGCCGAACCGGTACGCGACGATCAGATTCGGGTCCAGTGTTGTCGTGATGTCCAGCAGCGGCCACAGCAACTCCAGATTCTTCTGCTGCAAACGGTGCTTCTCTCCGTAGTACTGCACCGCCCGCGTCCAGTACATCGCGCCCACCAGTGGTGCGTATTCCAGGCTCATTCGCTTGATCAGTTTCGGCGAGCGCAACACCAACTCATCGCGTTCTTCTTGCAGCGCCTGCCGCTGCGCGTCAATCTTCTTCTGTAGTTGCCACACGCCGGCAAGACCCAATGCCAGCAGGACGCCTAACGTCGCTTTAATGATTCCGCTTCTCTTCATTTAAGGTTCCGGCGCGAGAAAATCGCCGACGCTGCGGCCAGCACCACCGCCCCATAAACCACCGCGTACAGCGTCGCCTGCCCCACTAACGCACCCGGCACTGCCCGGCCGTGCGCCACGGCTCCCATCACGTTGAAATCCTCAAAATTCGGCAGCAGGTAAGAAACCCCTTTCAACAAGTTCATTGTCGCCGGGCTCAAATCCACCGCCTGCACCGTGCGCAGATCTCCCGCGAATACGCCCGCCACATAGATTCCCGCCGTGAACAGGATCGCCAGAAAGGGCGTGGTGAAGCAAGAAAACAGCAGCGCCAGCGCCACGATCAGCGCCAGCTTCAGCAGAATCAAATACACCGCCACCAGTATCCAGCCGTCGCTCTTTTCCAGCGTGTGTTTCACCGCCCACAGCGCCAGGTACAATCCCACGGCCATGGCCGCCGTGTTCACCGTCAGCGTCATCACCAGCCCGCAGAACTTTCCCAGCAGGAATTCCCACCGCTCCACCGGCTTCGCCAGCAAGGCATACAGCGTGCGCTTGTCCATCTCCTTGGACACCAGCCCCACGCCGATAAACACCGCAATGAACAACCCAATCACGGAGATCGCCGTCAACCCCAGGCTGACGATCACGCTTTCTTCGATCCCGATGGAAATCTGCCCCACCAGGATTGCCGCGCCCATCATCAGCAGCGCGAAAAACACCAGATTGTAGAGCACGCGGTCCCGCACCGCTTCCCGGAACGTATTCGCGGCCACTGTCCGTACGTTCTTCATTTTCCACTCACCTCAACCGCATTGGCCTGCGCCCGGTCCGCTTCCACAAGATTCATAAAAAACTCTTCCAGCGTCGGCTTGATCTGCGCCACCGAAAGAATCCGCGCCCCCGCCGCCCGCAATTGCTCGATCGCTCCGTACAACTCTTCTTCGGGCATCTGCACCCGGTAACGCTCGCCTGTCCGTGTTGCCTTGGCCAGCAGCGGCAGGTTCTTCCCCTCTGCCACCTCGAATAGAACTTCCATCCCTTGCGTCTGGATTCCCACCATTTCTCCCGGCGTGCCCACGCCGCGCAGTTTCCCGCCCACAATCACGCCTACCCGGTCGCATAGCATCTCCGCGTCGGAAAGAATGTGCGTGGAGAAAAGCACCGTCCGCCCATCTTTCTTCAATTCGAGGATGATGTCCCGCACCTCGCGGCGTCCCAGCGGGTCGAGCCCCGACATCGGCTCGTCCAGAATCACCACCTGCGGGTCGTGCAGGATCGCTTGCGCCAGTCCCACGCGCTGCAGCATGCCCTTTGAATATTTCCGTAACTGAATCTTCTTCGCGGTTTCCAGCCCCACCTTTTTCAGCATGTTCTGCACCCGCGTCTTGCGGTCCGTTGCCGTCAAACCGTGAAATCGCGCGAAGTAATCCAATAATTCCGCTGCGGTCAGGTAGTCGTAGAAATAGGGCTGCTCCGGCAGGTAGCCGGTCTCCTGGTGCATGGACACATCGTCTATCGATTTCCCCAGAATTCGCGCGGTTCCCCTGTCCGGGAAAATCAAGCGCATCAGCAGCTTGATGGTCGTGGATTTTCCGGCCCCGTTGGGTCCCAGGAAACCAAACACTTCGCCGGTATCGACCCGCATGCTCAGGTCTTCTAAGGATATTTTCTTTTTCAGGTTCAAAAATCCGTAAGGGTATTCTTTCGATAGGTGTTCTATCTCAATTGCTGGAGTGGCCATGCCTCTATCTTTTTAAACCCCGCGCCAAACGTCAACGGCACGCGCATTCCAATGTGCGAGGATAGCAACGCTGTCTGTTTCGTCTCGCAATTTCCGTTCTTTTCTTTCTTTTCTTCTCTTTGTGTTCTTTGCAGTCTGTGGCGAAATCTTCACTTCGCAATTTGCACCAGATCTGCGCGGCCCGCCGGTTCCGGCTGCAGCGTCTGCGCTCCCCGCCAATTATCCAGGATCCCGACCTGTTGCACGCAGCTCACCGTGCACCTCGGCGCGCATTCCTTATGCGTGTAGTACTCCCGGTGCCGCCGTTCGTCCGTATATTCCCGCAGCGGGATTCCCGGATAGCCCCGCTGCTGGGAACACCAGTGCACCAGCCCATTCTCGCAAATGTACAGGTAGCGCGAGCCCGCCCGGCACTTCCAATCGTGCTCTTTCGCCCTGGCCACGTTGTGCTGAAATTCGTTGAACCGCGAAAATGAGCGCTTCCCCAGCTCCATGATCTCTTCAAAAATCTCTTGTTCGCGCTTCCCCAGCGGCTTCAATTGCCCGTCGTGGTCGTGAATGATCCCCACCGTGCTTGTGAATCCCAACTCCACCGCGCGGTGCGCGATCGTCAGCGCATCTTCCGGGTTCTTCACGCCCCCGCCCAGCACGGAATTGATGTTCACCTGAAACACCGCAAACTCCGAGAGCATCTCCAGCCGCCCGTCCAGCGTTTTCAGGCTCTTCTTGGACACCTCATCCGGCACTGCATTGTCAATGCTGATCTGCAGGTGTTCCAGCCCGGCATCATTCAGCCGCTCGATTCGCTCTTTGTTCAGGAAAAATCCGTTGGTGATCAGCCCCGCCATCATCCCCCGCTTGCGGATGTGCCGGATCACTTCGTCCAGGTCCGGATGCATCAGGGGTTCGCCGCCGCTGATGGTGATGATCGTCGTGCCCATGTCCGCCAGGATATCCAGCCGCTCTTTCATCTCCTGCAGCGGCACGGGCTTGGACACGTCGTCGTATTCATTGCAGTACGTGCAATCCAGGTTGCAGCGCCGCATCGGGATGATGTGTACCAGGATCGGGTGCTTGGTATCCGTCAGTGCCTTCGTAATCATCCACAGTTCGTGCAGACGCGTCTTCACGAAACGCAAACGCTTCCGCATGCGCGTCTTCGCCGGCGCTTTTCCCTTATTTCTCTTTTGCGCCATGTTTGTTTACAACTTCCCCAAGTTCTGATTATACCTTACCGCCGCTCTTCCTCTTCCCCTGCGCACTGCCCTTCGCCAGAACCTGTCTTTCAAGCGCTTGTTGGGAGGGCACGGTTTCACGAATTGCGGAAAAAGTCTTTTCTTTAGGAGGCCGGGGCTTCAGCCCCGGCGTAACGCTTCTAGAACCAATGGGCTTTCGCGCCTTTTGCGTCCGCCGATTTTTGGCGGAAGCCCCTGAAGAAAGGTTTGTATCCACCCTGCGACGCGCGAGCAATTGGGCACTAGAGCCGCAATCGGTAAGCACGGCTTTTCCTGTGGCATTCCCACAGAAGACGTGCTATGCTCATGTGGTCATCACACAGGAGACCTCATGAGTGATTCCAAACTTGATCTTCTCCAGGGCACTCTCGACCTCATGGTCCTGCAAACCCTCGCCGCCATGGGCGCGCTCCACGGCTACGGCATCGCCCGTCGCATCGAGCAGGTCAGCGGCAATGAAGTCCTCCTCAACCAGGGCACTATCTACGCCTCGCTCGTCCGCCTTCAGCAGCGCGGCTGGATCTCCGCCGAATGGGGCACCTCCGACAACAATCGCAAAGCCAAGTTCTATTCCATCACCAAGCCCGGCCGCAAACAGCTCTCCGAAGACGCCGCCTACTGGCAAAGGCTCTCCCTCCTGATGAATCGCGTCCTCGCCCTGCCGGAACAGGAGGACAAATCATGATTGACCGCCTCCGCCAATCCCTTCAACGCATCGCTTCCTTCTTCCGCCGCGCTCAACTCGATCAAGACTTCGACTCGGAGATGGCCTCCCACCTGGAATTAGCCATCGAAGAAAACCTCCGCTCCGGCATGTCCCCCGCCGAAGCCCGCCGCCAAGCCCTAATCCAATTCGGCGGCACACAACAAGCCAAGGAAAACCATCGCGACTCCCGCGGAATCCCCTGGCTCGAATCCCTCCTGCAAGACCTGCGCTTCGCCCTCCGCATGCTCCGCAAATCTCCAAGTTTCACCGCGGTCGCCGTCCTCACTTTGGGGCTTTGCATTGGGGCAAACACCGCTATTTTTAGCGTCGTTGACGCGCTCATTATTCGCCCTCTTACCTACCCCGACGCCGGCCGCTTGGTCACCATTCACGAAATCATTCCCAAGCTCAGCAGCTTCGCGCCGCTGGTGCCCGTAAACGCGGTGCACTTTCGCGAGTGGCAAAAGAATGCTCGCTCCTTTGATCAACTCGTTCTCTTGGGCGGAAGGAGTTTCACCCTCACTGGAACCGGAGACGCGCAACGAATCCCGGGCGCGCGCGTTTCATCTAACGTTTTCTCGATGCTGGGGGTGAAGCCTCAGCTCGGCCGCTCCTTCCGTGCCGATGAGGACGTGCCTGGGCACGACCAGGTTGTTGTTATCAGTCACCCCTTGTGGGTCAGCCGCTTCAATGCCAATCCAGACGTGATCGGCAAGCGCATCGTCCTCGGCGGTGACAGTTACGAGATCATCGGTGTGCTTCCCGAGGATTTTCACTTCCCCAGACTTAGCCAGTTGTACGCCATGACCGTTTCGGAAGAACATCCCGAAATTTGGAAGCCCTTCGCCCTTCGCGACGACGAACTGGACGCTGTCGGAGACTTTAACTTTGCTTGTATCGCCCGGCTGAGGCCGGGAGTCTCCATTTCGCAGGCTGTTTCCGAGTTGAACCTGCTCCAGGCCGATTTCGTCCGGCAACTGGGGGCGAATGTCGAGCTCCACGCAACGCTGATCCCCCTCCAGGACCAGATCACCGGCCGCTCACGCGCGAGTCTTGAGCTCCTGCTTGCTGCGGCGGCGGCTGTCCTGCTCATTGGATGCGTCAACATTGCTAACCTCCTTCTCACCCAGGCCGTCACGCGCCGGAATGAAATGGCCATCCGAAGCGCCATTGGGGCCGACGCGGCCAGGCTTACCAGACAAGTGTTTGTGGAAAGCCTTTTGCTTTCCACTTTGGGTGGTCTCTGCGGCATTGTGGTTGCCTACTCTGCAATGCGCGTGATTTTGACCAATGTGCCCATTGATCTGCCACGTATGGATGAGGTTCACCTGAACGGCTGGATGCTGTTATTCACCCTGGGCGTATCCACGGCCACCGGCCTTTTGTTCGCCACCCTGCCTGCCTGGTACATCGCAAGAATTGATCCCTTGGCGACGATGAGGTCCAGCACGAGGAGCGCCACCTCCGCGACCAAGGTGAGCCGGCTTCGCTCGCTTCTGGTCAGCCTGGAAACTGCTTTGAGCGTGACGTGCCTGATTGCCGGTGGTTTGCTTCTGCACAGTTTCATAAACGTGCTCAGTGTCGACACAGGTTTTGAAGCCCGGCAACTTGTTACTGTTGACTTGAACCTCCCTGATACTCGCTATTCCGACCTCACAACCAAGAACACTTTTCTAAGTGCTCTCCTCGAACGAACCCGAGCCCTGCCGGGCGTGAGCGCCTCGGGGATTTCCAGCAAGCTTCCTCTCAGTGGAGAAGGCGGAAACAACCTGGTGCTCGCGGAAGGCGTGGACCTGCCTTACGAGGAGCGCCCCTTGGCGGATATTCGCAACGTGAGTCCCGATTATTTGACGGCCATCGGCATTCCATTAAGAAAAGGCCGCGTGTTTGGCGAAAGTGACCGCACCCGGCAGGTTGCCCTGGTCTCTGCTCTGGCTGCCGAACGTATCTGGCCGGGTCAGGACGTTATCGGCAAGCGCTTCCGCCTCGGTGGCATTGATTCCCCCCTCAACGAAATCGTGGGCGTTGTCGGAGACGTCCGCGCTGTAAGCCTGAACAAGAGCCCCTCTCTTACCATCTACGTGCCCTACTGGCAGCGCTTCCGCAATGATGTTTCCCTTATCGTCAAGACCGTCGGCGACCCGGCGGTCGTTTCCTCGGAAATTCGTGGCTTGATTCGCGAAAGCGATCCGGAGATCCCGGTGTCGGCCTTCCAAACCATGCAGGGCATTGTGATGTCATCGGTGGCGCCACGCCGGTTCCAAACCACGCTGGTCCTGCTGTTTGCTGGAGCTGCAGCGCTATTGGCTGGCTTGGGCATCTATGGGATCGTCTCTTATTCCACGTCACAACAAACCAATGAGATCGGCATCAGAATGGCTCTCGGAGCACAGCGTCCCACCATCGCTCGCTTGGTCTTTGGTCAGGCACTATTCCCCGTCGGCGCGGGTTTGCTCGGAGGGGTGGTTCTGTCCTTGGGCTTGCGGCGCGTCTTGTCCAGCTTTCTTTTCGGAATCAATCCCGCCGATCCGGCTACGATCCTGGGCGTGATTTGTTTCCTGGGCCTCGTCGCCGCTGCGGCTATCTACTTCCCGCTCCGGCGGGCCATCAAGATTAGCCCCATGAGTGCTTTGCGCTACGAGTAAGCGGAGCAATGACTATGGATATCCAACGCTCATCCAACGCCCACGCCAAAAAAATCCGCCGCATTGTCTACGTCGGTATCGCGATAATTTCCGTCGCGGGTGTCACCTATGGCGTCTCGCGCCTCCGTCCCGCTGCGCCTTCCGTCGATAAGGCCACCGTCTGGACCGACGAAGTGAAGCGCGGGCCGCTGCTCATCGAGGTCCATGGCACCGGGACGCTTGTCCCCGAGGACATCCGCTGGATTCCCGCCCAGACCGATTCCCGCGTGGATCGTATCCTGATGCAACCCGGCGCCATCGTGCAGCCCGGCAGCGTCATCTTGGAACTGACTAATCCGGAATTGCAACGCGACGTGCTCGACGCCGAATATCAACTCAAAGCCGCCCAGGCGGACTACGAAACCCTCAAAGTCCAACTCAACAGCGATTTCCTCAACCAGAAAGCCGCCACCGCCGCGGTCCGCAGCGACTACGAGCAAGCCAAGATCCAGCACGAAGTGGACGAAAAGCTCCGCGCCCAAGGTCTTAGTACCGATGTCACCGAGAAGCTGTCGAAAGTGAAAGAAGAACAACTCGCGATTCGCCTGCAACTCGAAGAAGACCGCATCGCAAACGCCGCCAACTCCTCAAAAGCGCGCCTCCTGGCGCAACAGTCCCACGTCAGCCAGCAGCGCGCCCTCTACGACCTCAAACGCAGCGAACTCGACGCGCTTCACGTCCGCGCCGGTATCCAGGGCGTTCTGCAAGTCGTTCCCGTTGAAGTCGGCCAGCACGTCACGCCGGGTACCAATCTTGCCCGCGTTGCCGATCCCAAACGCCTCAAAGCGGAAATTAAAATCGCCGAAACCCAAGCCAAGGATGTGGTCATCGGCCAGAAGGCCTCCGTCGACACCAGAAACGGCATCGTCAAGGGCCAAGTCGCACGCATCGATCCCTCCGTGCAAAACGGCACCGTCACCGTTGACGTGCAAATCAGCGACTCGCTCCCCCAGGGCGCGCGCTCCGACCTCAGCGTTGATGGCACCATCGAAATCGAAAACCTGAAAGATGTTCTCTACGTGGGCCGGCCCGTTCACGGCCAATCTGAAAGCACCATTGGCTTATTCAAACTCGTGGATGACGGCTCGGACGCCGTGCGCGTCAACGTCAAGCTCGGCAAAACTTCCGTCAACACCGTCGAAATCCTCCAAGGCCTCAAGTCCGGAGACAAGGTCATTCTCTCCGACATGTCCGCCTGGGATGTTTTTGACCGCATTCGTTTGCGCTAGGAGCCACAAATGAATGCCTTTCGCCAAGTCACGCCTCCATAGGTTCATGTAACACAGGGCCCGCCGCTTTCTGGCAGGGGGCAACTGCTTTTCTCTCGGGTTTGCCTTTCTCTTGCTCTTGTAGCGGCCCCGACCCGGTCGGGGGCGCTGTTCTCTTGGGTTTGTAGTGGCGGACCTTCAGGTCGGTTCTTGGGTTTCTCTCGGTTTTTTTTCTCTTCAGGACGCCGGGGTTTCAACCCCGGCGTGAAGCCCCGAGCACGAATGGGCTTTAGCCCCTGAAGAAAGGTTCCAGGCATTCCATCTCGGAGGCTGTTCACATGACTTCACCAAACGGCACGCTCATCAAGATGCAAGGCGTCAGCAAAATCTTCTTCACCGACGAACTCGAGACCCACGCCTTGTCCCAGATCGATCTGGAAATAAAAAGGGGCGAATACCTCGCTATCGCCGGCCCTTCGGGATGCGGCAAATCCACGTTGCTCGCCATCCTCGGCCTCCTCGATTCGCCCACGGAGGGGAACTACTCCCTCAACGGCCAGCCCGTTTCCAGCCTCAAGCTCAGCGACCGCTCGCGCATTCGCAACCGCGAAATCGGCTTCATTTTCCAGGCCTTCAACCTGATCGGTGATCTCACTGTCTATGAGAACGTCGAACTCCCCTTGACCTATCGCGGCATGGCCTCCGCCGAACGCAAGGAAAAGGTTCAAGCCGCGTTGCAACGCGTCGAAATGGCGCATCGTTCCAAGCACTACCCCGCGCAGCTTTCCGGCGGCCAGCAACAGCGCGTCGCCGTGGCGCGGGCTTTGGTGGGCGATCCCTTGATTCTTCTGGCCGATGAGCCGACTGGAAATCTAGACTCCAAGAACGGCGACGCTGTAATGGATCTGCTGAAGGAGCTTCACGCCGATGGCGCGACAATCTGCATGGTCACGCATGATCCACGCTACGCCCATCACGCGGAACGTACCCTGCATCTCTTCGACGGCCGTATCGTTGAACAGACTCTCCAGCCCGCCTGACCCCGCACTGCATTTCGTCACCGCAAGCCAGTGTGCCGTCCCAGAAATTCGTGCGCTATCTCGAAAGGGGGTCAGGGCTTCAGCCCTGACAAGAGCCATTGCAAAGAAAAGGGCTTTAGCCCCTGAGGCCAGTTTCGACTATTCCCGCGAACTTGCGAGACAACACACTAGCGGCGCAACACCAGGCACCCTGCGATCATGTCGTGTAGCGCCTGCTTCCTCTCCGTGAATCCCGCCATGATGTAGCCGATGCCCAGGGGAATCAGCCCGGAAATCATCTTCGCGAAAAATCGCCCGGAAGCCCGCCCGAACGAAATGCGCTCTGCCGCGCCGTCCGTCACGTACAATCCCAGCGCCTGTTTGCCCCACGTCGCCTGCTTCTCTCCGCTCTCGAGATATGCAAAGTACAACCACTTCAACACGACGGCGACCGCCACAAACGTAAAGACGAGCGAAAGGATCGCGGCAATCGCCGCCGGATTCACTTGTCCGTCCAGATGTTGCGGCAATCTCTCGACCGTTGCCATTAGCCCCGTCAGGAAAAGCAGCGGAATCACCAGTGCAAATATTGCAATTCCCAGAATCACGCCGTCAATCAGATGGGCCACGAAGCGCAACCAGAATCCCGCGTACGCCACGCTGCGCGTCGTGCTGAACCCCGCGACTCCCACGTTCGCTGGCACGGGAACCCCCGCCGCGCCCGCAAGCGCCGCGCGCACCACTGGATTTCCGCAGGACACGCAAAACGCGGCGTCCGCGGCAAGAACCGCACCACATTTGGAACAGTACACTGTGATCCTCCTCGACTTCGATTACTTCGATCACTCGCGGCCCCTTCGAGGGCGCGTGTAAAAAACTGGCTCAGACCATAATTACTCACAGCCTTCCCGCATAAACTTCTCCAGATGCTTTTGCGCTTCGGCGCTTCCCCTCCGCGCGGCAGCAGTCAGCAGAACACGCGCCTGGTCGCAGTTCCTCGCGACGCCTTTTCCTTGTCGGTAGAGTTCCGCGAGGGCCACTTCGCCGCCGGCATTTCCTTTCTCCACAGCCGCCCAAAGCAGGCGCACGGCCACTGCCAGTTCCGCCTCACTTCTCCTGTTGCGCAGGATCTGCTCCGCTTGCTGGTATTCCTGCTGGCCGGTATCGCTGGCTGTCCCGGAGGAACTGCCCGGCGCGGGGACGCGATTCTGTTGTGAGGTCGGCTGAAGCACAGGAGCGCTCGGTGTCTTCGTCGAAGAAGTAGGCTCGGCGGGCAAGATCGGCGGCACTTCGATTACTTTGCTCGTAGCCGAAGGTTGCGTTTCTGAAGAGGCAGCGCGATCCCCCTCCGCCGAGGCGGCCGCCGAACTATCAGAAATAGCCGGCGAACTGACCGGCCCTGTGGTCTCCGGCACGGGAGCGGCTTGTGCGGGAGTCTCAGTGACCGAAGATTGCGGACGGGGCGTTTCTTCAGGACCGGCAATGATTTGGCCGAGCCAAATGAGCGCGTGGCCAACTTGACGGTGGTATGCCACGGCGCTGGCGATCAGGGTCAGAAGAAGCACCATACCGATGGCGCGCGTCAGCAGGGAACGGCTTGCCGCGTGCTCATCAACCCTCTCGCTGAATTCGGATTCCGGCTGCAATTCGGGCAGCGGCTCAATCGCCGCTTCTGTCAGGAGCGGTTCGAGCGCGGAAACCGGGGACCTCTCCGGCGAGATGTCATACAGTTCGGTTTGCATTTCTGGACTGGGCGCGGTGGCACTCCCCGTCGGAGCTTCTGCGAGGTCAGTAATCCCGGCGGGTTGAGGTATAGCAATAGGCGCAATCTCCGGCTCAGCCGAAAGCGAAGTCTCAGCCGCTTCAACAGACGGAAGCACGACGCGCGGAAGGGCGTACCGAGTCTCCCCGCCCGGCTCTTCATGCCTGGGCGGCTCGGGAATGACCTTGGGCGCAATCTCCGCCTCAGGGGAAGGCGCGGTCTTAGCGGCTTCATCGAATGGCTGCGCAACGCGCGAAATAGTGGAACGCGCTTCCTCGCGCAGTTCTTCCCGCGTAGGCGGCTCGGCAACCGCAATTGCCGGCACTTTGGGCTCACGTGTAGTGGGCTGATCGGCCCGGCCGAGCCATTCGCGAATCTGTTCGCGAGCGCTATGGGAAATCCCGCAGAATTCGATGCCCGCGACGCGGCCATCTTCTTTGATCCAGACGATCTGCCCTTCCCCGCTGATGCGCGTGCCTTCATCGAGCGAAAATGCAAACTGCGTCTTTCCCCCGGCGCGCAAAGGCATCATCGCCCGCAGCGCAAATCCTTCCTCCGAAAGATCGCGCATCATCCCGCCGTTGCCGGATTCAAGCTCCACGTAAACGAGGCTGCGAGGGCGGTTGCGAAGTTTCTTGCGGCGCTCAGTGTCCACGGTCATAGCGGGAACAAATGCCTGCATTCTAACCTTTCCTCGAGGCCACGTAGCAGAAGTTTTTTGAAGTGTGGAACTATGCCGGCGCGGATATCCCCATTTTGAAAGTAGCGAAGGCCGAAGCAGCGAGACTCCGCTCAAGTCTGCGTCGTGGCTCCCGGATCATCCACGCGGATCAGGACCAAGGATGGCTAGGCGGTGGCCGAAAGTCTCTGCGCGTAACGGCACGCACCAGGCCACCATGAGGACGAAAAGTAGAACGACATTGCGGCAAGCGGCAATTGTTCGCACTCCAAAAAGCCGATTCATTCTAACTGCAGCGGCCGCCCGATTGAAGGTTGGACGCTCGCGGAAGCGCCTACGTGCTCGTGATGCTGCCGGAGAAGGAATTGATCGGTCATGCCAGCAATGTAGTCGCACACCACGATATGCCGGGCGGTGGTGCGCGACATTTCTTCGTACAGTTCGGGCATCGCACCCGCCTGCTGCTCGTAGAACGCGAAGAGTTCCTCAAGGCACTGAACGGAGCGATTGCAATCTTCGGTGATCAGCGGGTGATTGTAGATGTGCGAGAAAAGGAATCCCTTCAGTTGGGCGTTTTGCCCTCGAGCCAGTTCGCTGAAACGCGCCAGCCGTACCGGAGCGTGACGTATGTCCTCCACCGACTGCGCGCGCGAATCACGTACCATGCGTTCGGTATTGGCGATCAGGTCGCTCGCCAGGTGGTCCAGAACATGCCGCAAGGCTTCGTTGAACTTCAGCTTGGGACGCGCTTCGGCATGTTCGGACTCGACCTTGCCATAGAACTCGCCGAAAAATGGGACTTCATGGCAAAGTGCCTCGACATCTAGTAGGTTCGCTTCGAGCGCGTCGTCCAGGTCCGCCGTGTTGTATGCAATTTCATCGACCCAGTCGATTAGCTGGGATTCCAGCGGCGGGCGAAGTTCCAGCAGGTATTCCGATAGTTCGGGAAATTCCGCCGCGTTGTAATCGCGAGAGTGTTTCACAATGCCCTCGCGCACCTCAAAGGTCAGGTTCAGGCCCTCGAAGCCGATGTAGCGTTGCTCGAAATGCTCCACGATGCGCAGCGCATGCAGGTTGTGATTGAACCGCCCGCCGTGGGCCCCCATCAGCTCATTGAGTTTGCGCTCCCCGGCGTGCCCAAACGGCGGGTGGCCGATGTCGTGAACCAGGGCGAGGGATTCCACAAGATCGGCGTTGAGGCCAAGCGCGGACGCCACCGTGCGCGCGATCTGAGAAACTTCCAGCGTGTGCGTTAAGCGGTTGCGGAAATGGTCGGAGAACCGCATCGTGAAAACCTGAGTTTTCGCTTCCAGACGGCGGAAGGCGCGCGAATGGACGATGCGGTCGCGGTCTCGCGCGTATTCGTTCCGATAGAGATGCGGCGGCTCTGGAAAACGCCGGCCGCGCGAAGAACCAGGCTGCATGGCCCAGGGCGCGGCTGCACGGGGTGTGTCGATGGCCGAGACCTCCCGGAAAAATTGCGGGTTGCCCAACCTCAGGACTTCGGCGAGATTGTTCCGAGGCCGCGGTCCGCCTCGTCCGCCATCGCGGTGTTTGGGTAATCCTTCTTGATCTGTTCGTAGATGGATGTCGCTTGCTTCGGGTCACTCTGACGAAGAATGCCCGCAAGCTCCAGTAGCACGAGAGGTTTCGGCACCAGGACGGAGCCGGCATTGGAGAGCGCTTGCAAATCTTTCACGGCCTCCTCATTCTTCCCCGTGCGCTCGGCGATGAGGGCTTTCTGGTATTGCGCGAGAGCCGCAAGTTCCTTGTCCGAGCCTGCATTTAGTTTCTTGAGTTCCTCGGACGCCTGATTCAGGCGATCCAGATCCATCAGGGACAGTGCGGAGTAGTAGCGCGCCAGCTTGCCGGCATTCGTATGCGGGTATTTCTCGGCAACCACGGTAAGTTTGGCTTCCGCATCCTGGGAACGTCGCGCCTCATCAGCATAAGTCACTTCGCCCGGAAGCGTAGGCTGGCCGGGAATGGAGAGCGGTGCGTTGTATATCTTCATGGCGTCGTCGAACGCGGCTTGGGCCTGGGCGTTCTGGCGATCGGAGTAGAACCTCCAGACCAGATAGCCGGAGGCAATCACGATCGCAGCCAGAAGCGCGATGGAGGCAAGGCGCGTATGGGAGAGAACGGCTTCCGCGCCGTGCTCGAATGTTTCCCGGACTTTGTCCTGTTTCAACTCTTTACGCGAAATGTGTTCGGGCATGTACGCTCTCCTGCATGATCTCGAAACTTATATCGTAGCACAACTAAAGAAACAGCCGCCGTTAGACCGCGGAGTAACGCTTGCCGCAAGCGAATGCCGCGTGGACGAATCGCCGCCGGCCGGACATGGTAGGTTAATAGTATGCAGACGGGTTGCGTTCACTGTGGACAGCAGCACTTGCTGAAAGACGCGGTTGTGGCCAGTCACGATAAGGTGCAATTCCGCTGCACCCGGTGCGGTCAGATCACCATCGTGGAAGTCAAGCGCCGCGCCGACGAAACCGTGGTCATCTCGCCGATGCCTTCCTTCGCGCGGGCCGACGCTTCCAGCGCAAGTCTGCAATTGCCTCCCGCCGACGACGGGTTACTTCTGCCGCCGGACGCGAACATCGTGCTCACCATCTCCACCGGCCCCTCGAAGGGCAAGTCCTTCAAACTGAAAAATCCGCGCACCGTGATCGGCCGCAAAGGCGCCGACCTGCCCCTCGATGATCCGGAGATTTCCCGCCACCATTGCGTCCTCGAGGTTCGGGAACACTCCGTGAACCTCAAGGATCTCGACTCCACTAACGGCACGTTTTTCGAGGACCAGCGGGTGCGCGCGGCGTTCTTGCAGGACGGCGCGGAGTTCCGTGTCGGCAGCAGCACTGTCCGGGTGAGCTTTCAATCCAAGTAATGTGCAAAGCCTGCGCGGCCTCGTGTGAGATACTGGCCCGGGTGTGACAGCGTGGCGCAGAGATGAACCCCCTGAGCGTGTGTCTTGTCGTACAAAATGAGCAGGAAAATTTGCCGCGGGTGCTGCAATCCGTGCAGGGTATTGCCGACGAAATCGTCGTTGTGGACGGCGGCAGCACGGATCGCACCCAGGAAATCGCTCGCGAATATGGCGCCAGGGTGTTCTTCCGGGCGTTCACCAACCATGCCGACCAGAAAAACTATGCCGCCTCCCTGGCTTCGCAAAACTGGATTTTCCTCCTGGATGCTGACGAAGAGTTGAGCGAAGAGCTGATAGAATCGGTGCGCGGATGGAAAAAGCAGCCGCCCCAGTTTGATGTTTACGAGATGCCGCGGCTGACCTGGTATCTGGGCGCTTGGATCCATCACTCGCGCTGGTATCCGGACTGGCAGCGCCGCATCTACCGCCGCGATAAAGCCAGCTTCTCGGGCGTGATTCATTCCGCTCTGCGCTTTGAAGGCAAGATTGGCCGGTTGCGTGGCAACCTCCTGCATTATACGGTCCGCACTTTCCCGGAACACGAAGCCAAACTCGAGAAATACACCACGGCTATTGCCAAGGAGATGTTCGATCAAGGAAGGCGCAATTGGCGCGCCGCCATGTGGCTGGCCACCCCTTGGAGCTGGATACGCCATTTTTTCCTGGGGGCTGGGTTCCTGGACGGTTATCGCGGCGCGGTAATTTCGCAGATGGCCGCGCGCGGCGTGCGCTTGAAATTCGCGAAACTGGGAGCCTTGGTCCAGGCCGAAAAGAAAAAAACTTCGCACGGTGCCGGATGATTCCCCTGATTGTGGACTTGGAGACCGAATGGCGCGGGGGGCAGAGCCAGGCCCTGCTGCTCCTGAAGGGATTGTATGAACGCGGCCATCCGGCGGAGCTTCTCACTGCAAGGGGATCCCCTCTCGGCCGTCGCGCCAGGAGGGCGGGAATCTATGTGCACGAAGTGTCTCCGGCAATGCTGCGCTTGGCGGCGGCACGCAGGATTCGCGCGCTCTTGAGCGACGGCAGATTCGATTTGCTCCATGCAAACGAAGCCCATGCCTTGACCGCGGCCTGGTTGGCGGGGGCGCACAGGCAGTTGCCGTTTCTGTCCTCTCGGCGGATCGGTTTTCCGTTGCAGCGCAATTGGATATCGAGGGCGAGATTCCGGGCCCTGGATCGCTTTGTGGCCAATAGTAAAGACGTTGCACGCAGTCTTGTCGAAAGCGGATTTCCGGCGGACCGCATCGCCATCGTCAATGAAGGCGTGGAAATCCCAGAGCGTGTTTCCACCGAACAACGAAACGCTGCGCGAAAACGTTGGGGCGTGGCGCAGGGCGAGTTCCTCTTCGGTTGCGCCAGTGCATTTGTGCCGGAAAAGGGTCAGCGGTATGTGGTCGAGGCCCTCCGTATCGTAAGGGAAAAATTCCCAAACACGCGTGTTTTGCTCGCCGGCGAAGGAAGTTGCCTCGGCGACGTGCGGCATCTTGCGGCACGCCTGGATTTACAGCAGGCCGTCCTCCTGCCGGGATTTGTCACGGACATGCCAGAGTTCTATGCGGCCCTGGACGCTTTCGTGTTTCCATCGGAGTTCGAGGGCTTGGGAACGGCGCTGCAAGCCGCGATGGCCTATGGTTTGCCGGTGATTTCCACGACAAGAGGCGCCCTCGGCGAAGTGGTGGAGGACGGTCGGACGGCAATCGTGGCGGAGCCAGACGCATCGAGCTTTGCCACGGCTATGGCGGGACTCATGGCTGACGCCGGGCTGCAAAAACGGCTCGGCGAGGCGGGACGCATCGAAGTCATTGAGCGTTTTTCAGCGGATCGCATGGTTGCGAACACGCTTGCTGTATACGCGGAGCTCTCAGGCACAGCCGCCATCGCGCCGGCACAAACCTAACCTGAAATCCCAAGTTGAATATTCCCCCATCATCCACTAACCAAAATCTGTCATTCCGACCGGAGGGACGGCGGTTTTGGCCGTCCCGGAGCGGAGGAATCCCTCTTCAAGTTCGAATTTCAGGGCTAATCCACGAATCCCTCGCGGGATCCTAAACCTGGAAACTGCCCCTGCATTATTCCGGATAACCCTTGGGAAACTTGCGCCGCCAGTCCCACGCCGATTGCACGATTTCTTCCAGCGAAGAGTGCTTGGCCTCCCAGCCCAGCACGTGCTTGAGTTTTTCATTGCTGGCAACTAGCACCGCCGGGTCGCCGGGGCGTCGCGGAGACAGCTTGTGGGGAATTTTGCGCCCGGTGATACGCTCCGCGGTTTTCACCACCTCCAGGTTGGAGAAGCCTCTACTATTGCCCACGTTGAACGCTTCTCCCGGAACGCGCTCGATCTCTTCCAGCGCGCGCAAGTGCGAATCCGCAATGTCGATCACGTGGACGTAATCGCGCACGCAGCTTCCGTCCGGCGTGGGATAGTCGAAGCCGAAAATATCGAGCTGCGCGATGGCTCCCAGGGCCGTGTCCAGCACCCTGGGAATCAGGTGCGTTTCTTCGCGATGGGCTTCGCCGCGCGCAACGCTGGCGCCCGCGGCATTGAAATAGCGCAATGTCACATACTTCAGCCCGGTATAGGCGCGGTAATCGCCCAAAATTTGCTCGAAGGTCAGCTTCGATTTGCCGTAGGGATTGATGGGCGCTTTGCGGTGATCCTCGGGGATGGGGACGATTTCAGGCTCGCCATAGGTTGCGGCGGTCGAAGAAAAAATAAACTTGTTGACGCTGTGGCGCACCATGGCGTCCAGCAGGTTCACCCCGCAGCCAACGTTTGCCGCATAAAATGTGCTCGGCTCGCGCACTGACTTGGCCACCAGCGCTTCCCCGGCAAAATGCATCACCGCATCAATTTTGTGCGAGGAAAAAACCTCATCGATTTGGGAACGAATCGCAAGATCACTTTGGCAGAAGGTAGCGGCGGGCGGAACGGCGGCGCGGTGGCCCTCCTGGAGATTGTCGAGCGCGATCACTTGATGCCCGCGGGACAACAGCACTTCCGAGCAGATACTCCCGATATAGCCGGCGGCGCCGGTCACAAGTATGTTCAACGGAAACGCCTCCCTAGAAATGAATAAAGACGCGCAGACAGCTCAAGAAATCATCATCCAGTATACAACCATTCCACTACGGCGAAACGCGACGCATGGAACCTCCAAAAATCACCGCGGAATACTCGGAACCTGTTTCACAAATGCTTTGGGTGGACACGGGTTCCCAGCCGCTGAGGACCGCATTCCCCCGTCTTCACACAGACTCTCAAGCCCCGGATGCCCCGGGGTCCTCTTTGCTTCGTTGCTTCATTGCTTCTGTACTTCCTTGCTTCGTTGCTTCTGTACTTCCTTGCTTCGTTGCTTCTGTACTTAGTGAGATGAGTTTCAGTCGTCCACCAAAAAGGGAAAGCGCCGAACGGCTCCTTCTCGACCCGTTCGGCGCTCTCTTGCGCTAGTAACTTTCTTCCTTCAAGTATTTTCCGGCAGTTCCCTCCCATCCGCTCGCCAAAATTCGTCAAGCTAATTTGCAGATTCAACTACCCATCGCCCGTGCGGTTCGAGGAACTCCACACCAATCGCATAGCCTTCACCATGGATTGGCTGGCAGTAGGCCACCCGAGCAGCGGAGCGAAACTCACCTGTGCGCGAGGCAAACACCAGCCGCGCATTCTTGTCCCAGCGCCGGACGCTGACCACCCGTGCACCCTTCGCGCTGACATTTTCCGTAAACGTTGCTTCCGTGCCGGGAAGCTGGCGATGCCCTTCCAGTACCACGGGGATTTCCATCTGGATCCGGGTTTCCCGGCGGGGATGGGGATGGATGTGTCCATGTGCCATAGGTCATCCATCTCAGAGGCACGCAGCGATGCGTGCAAGCGAATTCATGGCGCTGCCGCGGTGTTTCATGCGATAAAGCGCGCGGTCCGCGGCGCCCAATAGCTTTTCCGGCGTGTCCCCGTCCTCGGGATACGCGGCGATGCCGGCGCTGACCGACAGGGTAGGATTTTCGGCTTCCGTCGCCAGCCGCTCGCGAATGCGGGAAGCCACACGCAAAGCAATGTCCCGTGGAGCTTCCGGAAGAACCAGTGCGAACTCGTCGCCACCGTACCGCGCTGCTGTGTCAATCGCTCGTGAGTGATTCCGCAAAATCTTGCCTAGCCGGACCAGGGAACGGCTGCCCACCAGATGCCCGTAGCGGTCGTTGATGCTTTTCAGGCCGTCCATGTCCATCAGGACAATGCTGAACGGGCGCTGCGTCCGCCGGGAGCGGTCCAATTCCGATTCGATCACCGCGAGCAGCCGACGGTAATTCGCCAGCCCGGTGAGTGGATCGCTTACCGCCAGCGTGCGAACCTGATCGAAGAGCCGCGCCTGATCGATCAACGCGCCGCACAGCATGATTGAGTAGCTAGCCACCTTGCTCAGTTCCGCAAGAAAAAACGGTCCGTCAAAAAGACGCCGGGAGAACAGCGCGGCGATATGGCAGCAGACGTTCAGCAGCGCCACCAGAAACAGCGAATAATCGTACAGGGACGCGTCGCTGTCGCTTTTCTTGCCTTGCTGATACCTGCGATAGAAGAAAATCGCCGCAAGCACAAACAAGATGCCGGGCAGCGTTTCCCAGGGCCGCGAGAAGAGCGCGCCCGCTTTCACAACCGGGGTCGCCGGTGCGGCAATGAACGCGGCACTCGTCACATAAGCGGCCACCGCCACAACGAACAAAGCCCCGGCAGTCTCCCGGCTCGGTTGGCGCGCTGTTGGAATGAATCGTTCGACAGCCAGTGCCGCCAGCAGCAGTACGGCCAGCAGCGTGCGCCCAACCATCCAGCCCATCGGTACGTGCGACAGCGCCACCGGGCCCAGGCGCAACAGATCATTCAATCCAAAGTAGCCCAGCGTCTCGATCATCCCGGACAGCACAAACCCGAAGGCGAGGATCAGCGCGATGCGATCATGGGTTCCGCGGAAGCGCACCAGCGCATTCGCGGCGTAGCAGAAGCACAGCAGTGAGCCGCCCACTTCGAGATAAAGATAGGTGTTAGGCGAACCGGAGACGTGGGAGTGCCGCGCGTACAGCACGACACCAACGAAAAAAGCCGCCAGGAGGCTGTACGCAATGGCAGGCAGATGCCCGCGGTCCTTGCGGAAAAACCCCGTGATTTTGGCCCAATCTCCCAAAACATCCCCCAAATCCCAAAGAAAACCGGCAATACCGTGGAAAGCACGTCCAGGCCCTTTTGGAGTCGCCAGGGAATGTTTGTAACTAATTCAAAATAGATGAGTTATTTAGAGCTACGGAAGAAGGCGTCCCGCTTGAGACAGCACCTGAGACGGCACAAAGGGCCGCCGCAGTTCGGAATTGGCTCACTATCGTGAATGTATCCAGAGAGTTAGCAGAGGTTTAGACAAGATAAGCCCAAAAGTGTACAAAGTCTCAACCTGAGACTGTCTCAACTTGGGATGAGTCGTCTTTTTACGGCTTTGCCGGCCCGGGGAGGTCCCTTGCGGTGACCGCGCTCGCAAAGTTCTGGCGCTTGTGCGTGCCGTCGCAAAAGGGCGAATTGCTGGAGTGGCCGCAGCGGCAAAGGGAAACGGCTGTCCGTCCGCCCAGCCCGAATGCCTTTCCTTCCTGATGCACGATCTCGAAATCCCCTTCGATGCGCACCGGGCCGTTATTGAAAACAGTGACTTTCGTGCCTGGCAAGGAGTCCTCCGTTCCACAAACTGCGAATAGCGACCTGAAAGCGCCTCCACGATATCCGCCAGCCATTGGAAATACAAGCTGCCCCAGGGACGCGGCGCGGTCAGTCTGGAGCGCAGAAATCGTAATCGTCAGTAGCGCGGCACGCTGGGATCCACCTCTGTGGACCAGGACAATATGCCGCCGCGCAGATTAAGCACCTTGCGGAATCCCGCTTTGCGCAGAAAATCCACCGCTTCGGCCGAGCGCTTCCCGCTCCGGCAATGCGCCACGATCTCATGCGACGAGTCCAGTTCGTGAACGCGCCGCGGCAATTCGCCCAGTGGTATCAGATGCCCCTTCAAGTTGCAGATCTGGTATTCGTGAGGTTCGCGCACATCCAGAATAAAGATCTCGTCACCGCGATCCAGCCGCTCTTTCAGCTCGCGTGCCGTAATCTCCGGAACGTGCAAATCCATTTCCGGCTCTTCTTCCCCGCGCACCCCGCAAAACTCGTTGTAGTCAATCAGCTTGTGTATCTTGCGATGCGAACCACAAATCGCACAGTTCGAGTTCTTGCGCAACTTCAGTTCGCGGAACTTCAGCGTTAGCGCATCGAAAAGCAGCAATCGCCCCACCAGCGAATCGCCGCGCCCCAGGATCAATTTGATCGTTTCCAGCGCCTGCAAGGAGCCGATGATCCCAGGCAGCACGCCCAGGACTCCGCCTTCGGCGCACGACGGCACCAGCCCCGGCGGGGGCGGTGCGGGATACAGGCAGCGGTAGCACGGGCCGTCGGGCATGCCGAACACGGTCGCCTGGCCTTCAAACCGGAAAATCGAGCCGTACACATTCGGCTTGCCGAGAAGAATACATGCGTCGTTCACCAGATAGCGCGTGGGAAAATTGTCCGTGCCGTCGACGATCACATCATAATCTTTGAATAGCTCCAGGGCATTCTCGCTGGTGAGCTTCGTTTCGTAGGAGATGATCTCGACGTCGGGATTCAAGTTGCTCAGGCGCGCCTTGGCCGCTTCGGTTTTGGGCTTGCCCACATCGCTGGTGCCAAAGGTCACCTGCCGCTGCAGGTTGGTGAAATCCACCACATCGAAATCCACCAGCCCGATCTTGCCGATGCCCGCTGCCGTCAAGTAAAGCCCGAGCGGCGCGCCCAGCCCGCCGATCCCGATCAGCAGGACTTTCGCGCCTTTTAGCTTGAGCTGACCCTCCATGCCAACTTCCGGCATGATCAGATGTCGGCTATAGCGCAGGATTTCTTCGTTGGTCAGCCTCGCTGCCGGTGGGTGGCCGATCAACGGCTGTGCTTTGGTGGACATAGTACTCCTCGCATAACCATTCTACCCGTGCCACGCGATTCGGAGAAGCCATTCGTCGCTAAGTCACTCCGGCCGGAAGCGCCTGGACTCCGCATTCGTTTTACTGCGCAGGTCTCTTTGGTTTGACGATCGATTAGTAAGTGGCGGCTCAGCGGAGCCCCGCCGCCGCCAACTAACATCTCTCAGCTTGCTGCATGGCGCCGCGTAGCATTGGATCACTCTCCGATTACGCGATGCATTTTCCGGAGAAATGGGGTACTGGGAGCAACTTGTCCGGTTTGGCGTGTGGTCTCAATGGGTCGACGCAACACTTTCTTGAAGTTTACTCGCAGGAGTCTGAAAACCTAAAGTCTTTCGTGGGCGTTGATTTAAGCGCAGCGCTACTTTGTCCAGATCCGACTGGGAATA
>Ga0182011_10000026_pt1 | contig 108500 bp, 81 predicted proteins | sample 711E1DmetaG_FD_120481 | JGI IMG/M metagenome (GOLD analysis project Ga0182011, IMG submission 120481) | Permafrost microbial communities from Stordalen Mire, Sweden - 711E1D metaG | ecosystem: Environmental > Terrestrial > Soil > Wetlands > Permafrost | place: Sweden: Stordalen | collected...
CACGCTTGCCATCGTCAGGAGCCACAAAGGGTTCATCAATGTGTACAGCGAAGTGGGGAAAGGGACGACGTTCAGGATATACATTCCTGCGACAGGAACGGGTTCAGGTGCAGCGGCGGCAGGCGATCAAGCGGACCTCCCGACGGGAAAAGGGGAGCTGATCCTCATCATCGATGATGAAGCTGCAATCCGGGAAATTACAAGCGAAACCCTCCAGGCCTATGGCTACAAAGCCATGACGGCGAGCGACGGGGCGGAAGGAGTCGCCCTCTTTGCCGAGAACAAGGGGAGGATCAAAGTCGTGATCACGGACATCATGATGCCTGTGATGGATGGGACGGCCGCAATTCTTGCGCTGAAAAAGATGAATCCGGATGTGAAGATCATAGCTGCCAGCGGATTGACCACCAGGGGACAAATCAAGACCCCGTCAAATTACAACGTTCAGGCCTTCCTGACAAAGCCCTACACGGCAGAGAAGTTGCTGAGGGCTCTGGCGACTGTGCTCCTCGGAACGTCTGTGTGAAGAGCGACGAAGTGGTACCTCGCTCATCTGCTCTCTCTCCTGACGTTGTCCAGGTGCATCGATCCTGCCGGCAGCCGGCAGTCGAGTCCTTTGCCGCTTCTAAGGGAGACGGGGAATGCGTCCCTGTTTCCCGGGGCCCCGGTCCCCCTGAATCCGTCGATCGACACTCCATCGAATTCCCGGATGTCGAGGCCATGCGTGAAAAACGGCTGTTGCACCGGGTCCCACGAGAGGTCGAAGTCCCGTATGCGAAGGTTGCGGACCCACTGTGCGTAGAGACCGGGAATGTCGTGCGAGAAGAGCTGGAGTCCCGGGTCAAGGACGGGGCGGAAATCGAAGTTCCCGCCGGCGACATCGTTGAGCGGGCTCCCGGCGATGTGAAGCGTGACCCCCTCGAATGAAACGTTTTCGATGACGTTCTCTTCCGTTCCATAGACCACGATCCCCGACTCCCCCCTGCAGATGATGTTCTGGAATTTCACGTTGCTGATATGACCGAGCTTCACATCCTTCGTCAACCGGATCGCCGAGAGGTGAATCGGTTCGCCGTTTCCCCACCAGTCACCGGTATGGAGCCGCGTTTCGATGACGATGTTTGTGAACGTGAGGTTCTCTATCGACCCCTCGTCCCGGGCGAAAATGCCGATCCCGCGGTTGGAATTGTGTATCGTGAGATTGCTGAACGTGTAGTTCCTCATCGGGTTCTGATCGAACCCGCCGATCCGTATGGCGGCCGAACGGGAGACCATCGTGCAATTGGTGACATTGATGTTTTCGGAGGGGTGAGCGAGCCCCCTGTATCCGGGGAGATTGAAGTGATGGCTGTAGCCGGTGAAAACAAGGCAGTCATCCCCCGTGCGAATGTCGCAGTCGGAGACGAGGACGTTGCTGCATGACGTGAAATCGGCTCCGTCGTTGTTGGGCACCAGAAGATTGCACCAGATCCTTACGCCCGACATGAGGACACCATCGCAGTCGGCACAGTGCACTGTCCAGAAGGGTGAATTCGTGATCAGAAAATCCCGGAGCACGACATTGCGGCACCCGGAGAATATGATCATCTGAAAGGGACGGTCTTTGGGAACGGCGGGGCCGTCACCGAGACCGCCCGCCACCTCGCGGAAGTGACTTTTCTGGCGGGTCCACTGTGTGCCGGCACTGTCGATCTTCTTCGCATGGGAGAGGTCCATGAACGCGTCGCCGCTCCCGTCGATGTTCCCCGGCCCCGTAATCGTGACATTGTCCGCATCCTGCGTAAAGATGAGCCCGACGAGCTTCCCATCCAGAGTGTAGTCACCGAGCCGTTCGCTCCCTTTCAACACCGCGCCGCTCTGAAGAGAGAGGTGGACATTGCTCCGCAAACGGAGCGTGCCGGTGAGGAAGACGCCCGAGGGGACGACGACGGTCCCTCCGTTCCGCGCAGCACATGTGTCTATCAGCTTCTGTATCGAAGCAGTATTGAGTGTCTTGCCGTCACCTACTGCCCCGTACTCCGTGACGTTGAATGTGGAGGATCCCGCGAAGGCTTCAACCCCGCAGAGAAACGTGAGAAGAGAGAGCGAGCGGACGCGACGATTCATCATGCGATTCCTTTCTCAGGCAGCAGCACGCCCGGACGCGGGGAGCACTTCCCCCCGGAGTATCTCGCGGACGAGAAGGACAAAGACAGGGAGATATTCGATGAGAAGAAGGAACGGCCGGTCAATCCACTCGCCGTCCGCCCTGTACTGGTAGACCACCACGTTCGCCAGAGCAGACATGCCGAGAAAAACAAACACGGCCGGCGACCAGCGGAGCGCCAGGAGCGCGGCAAGCCACGTGAGGTACCAGGGATGAACGACGGGTGAGAGGAGCATGAACCCGACGAACCCCCAGAACACCTTCTCCAGGAACGGGCGGTCGATGAGCGTGAGAAGGCCCATGGAGAGCGCAATCAGGATTCCGCTGACGATGTGGGCTGCCTCGTTGGACCCCGTCAGGAAGTACGTGATGGAGAATATGCTCCCGTTGAATTCCCAGCGTGATCCGAATGTCGTCAGCGATTCGACAACGCCCCACGAAGGCTCATAGTAGATGAAGGCGCCGGCCAGGACAATGAGCACGGGTATCGCCGGGATCAGGAAACGGCGGAACCCCCTCAGATCTCTGAGGAGGAGGGGGAGGACGAGAAGAGGAATGAGCTTCGCAAGAGCGCTCAGCCCGATCGCGAGTGCTCCCCGCACGGACCTCCGCGTCGAGAGAAAATGGAGGCCCAGGATGAGGAATGGAATGCCGAGCGCGTCGATGTGCCCGTCGAGCGCGAAGTACAGGACCGGAAGCGGACACCAGGCATACAGGAGAACCGGGATCACCGGGTTCCCGCGTTCACGGACGAACCTCCAGATGAAAAATATCGTCAGGCAATCCAGGCCTGCCAGCAGGAGTTTTATCCCCCAGACGGAGTCACCGAAGAGCGCATGCGCAGTCAGGAACAGAAATTGCGCAAGCGCCGGGTAGATGCTTCTCATCTCCGGGTGGTTGACTTTCGACGGGAGGTCAGCGGTCGCCAGGCGGGACAGATGCGGATCAGTGGGGGTGTAGGCAAACGGGTTGATGCCTGCAGCGGCCACCTTTCCGTCCCAGAGGTACCGGTATATGTCGTCTGAACCTATGATGCCGTGCGGGATGAGCGTCAGGCGGAAAAGGATCCCGAATGCCGCAATGAGGATGATCCACCTCCGCCCGGCAGGCTCATGTTCTTTCTGCAGGCGCCAGAGGAGAAAAGAAAGGAGGAGGAACGTCACCACATTGACGGCGATAAAGAGGAGCACTTCCCCGGGACCGGGGGACATGAGATAGAAGCTCAGAAAGCAGAGCTCCATCAGGACGCCGCAAGAAATGAGGAAGCCCGTGGGGAGGTTTCGTGCCATCTCACGCTCCACGCGTGCCAGAATTCGTGATGATCACCTTCACGACCCCTTCACTGTAACGGGCATTGAGCGCGAATGCCGCCGGGAGTTCACTCAAGGGGAACCTGTGCGTGATGAGTCCCTCAAGGTCGACATGCTTCTTCTGCACGAGCCGGATGGCCCCCGGGTACGTGTGTTTCATGCGCCGCGAGAAAAAGAACGACAGTTCTTTTCTCCGGGCCGTTGAATGGTCAAGAGACAGCCGGTTGTCGCCCGGTATGCCGACAAGCACGACGCGGCCGCCCGGAACCGCGGACTCAGCGACATTCTGTACGCTCGAGTCCGCCCATGCGGCCTCGACAGCGACGTCCACTCCCCTGTCACCGGTCTTTCTCATGATGTCCGCGACGGGGTCGGCCGCGGGGTCGACGGGGATCCCTCCGAATCGCTGTGCAAGGGAAAGCCGCCAGGGAAGCGGCTCCACGACGTATACTGACGCCGCCCCCGCGTTCCGCGCAAGCTGGAGTATCAGAAGTCCGATAGGACCGGCGCCGTAGAGAGCGACGGTGTCCCCCTGCATGATCCGGCAAAGGTCGACGGCATGCATCGCAACTCCCAGGGGCTCGAGCATCGCCCCCCGCTCATCGTCAATGTCCGGTGGGAGAATGAAACAGGATCGGGCCGGTGACACCAGCCTTTCGCGGAAGCAGCCGTCATCCGGAGAGAGCCCGCAGAAATGCAACCTCCTGCAGATGTGCGTATCACCTCTGAGGCACATTTCGCACTTTTCGCAGGGTGTGGCGGGATCGACCGCGACACGGAGGCCGGCACAAAGCGGTCGTCCATCGCCGGATGCTGCATCCCTCCCGCACTGTTCGACGACCCCCGCGAATTCGTGTCCGAGGACGAGCGGGGCCGACACTAGCGTGTCGCCGATGCGTGCATGATTGTACGAGTGGAGATCGCTGCCGCAAATGCCTGCTGCGGTGACGCGGATGAGGACCTCGCCGGGACCGGGAGGGGGAGGATCGGGGAGATCCTCCACTCTCAGGTCGCGAGCACCGTGGAGACGGACGCCGGTCATGTCAGGAAATGTACTCCCCCGCGTACGGGACGCCTTTCGGGTGATTGAATGAGATGTCCCGGATGCCGATCAGGTTCATCGCGTCGAAGAGCGCCCGCCCTGTATGAGCGAACGCGACGGCGGTGTGGTGAGGGAAGCGCTTGCCGATCAGCACGTGGCGGTAGAACCTTCCCATCTCCCGTACGGCAAAGACGGCGATGCAACCGAACGACTTCGGGTCGATATTCAGTATCTCTCCCTGCGCGACATAGGCCCTGAGCTCCGCTTCCGGCGTCCCCTGAAGCCGGAACAGCGTGATCTCTCCGGGCTTGATACTCCCCTCGAGCGTCCCCCGCGTGATATCCGGGTCTTTCCCGGGCTCCATCAGACGGTGCATGATCAGCTGGTACTTGATGATCGGGGAAGCCATGCATGTGGATGATGTGTTGCCGCAATGGAACCCCATGAAGAGCTCGTGGTTCGCGTAGTTTTTTGCCCCTGCACCCGCTTCCGCATACATGTCGCCGGGAACGGTGTTGTTGATGTCCAGTATCGCAGCAGGCATCTCCGTGGCACAGGAACAAACGTATTCGCTCAGGGCGCCGTAGATGTCGGATTCGCACGAGATCGGGATCCCGCGCGTCGCAAGACGGGAGTTGATGAAACAGGGGACGAACCCGAAGAACTTCTCGAACGAGGGCCAGCATTTGTTGGCGAACACGGCGTAGTTCGATGCGCCGAGATTTTTCTCCATGAAGTCAAGGAGGGCGATCTCGAATTGCGCGAGCCCGTGCAGGAGATCGGGGTACGTGTTCCCTTTTCCGAGCTCCTTCGCCATGTCTTCCGCGACGGCGGGGATCCGGGGGTCCCCCTTCTTGGAGAGAAATATGTCGTACATGTCGAGCTCGCTGTTCTCCATGATCTCCACCCCCATGTCGAAGAGCGGCTTGATCGGGGCATGGCAGGTGAGGAAATCGTACGGGCGGGGGCCGAACGAGAAAATCTTGAGGTGCTTGAGCCCGGTGAATATGCGCGCGATCGGGATGAACCCGCGGATCATCGTGGCAATTTGATCGGGCGTCCCGACCGGGTTTTCCGGTATGTGGACGCGAAGCGAGCGGAGGCCCAGATTGTAGGATGCGGAGAGGAGCCCGCAGTAGGCGTCCCCTCTTCCGTTGATGAGGTCTTTGCCGCTTTCCTCAGCGGCGGCAGCCACCATGACCGGTCCGCCGAACTTCTGCGCAAGGAGCGTGGCCGGGCCCTCCGGCCCGAAATTCCCCAGGTAGACCACAAGCGCGTCGATATTCCTGGCCCGGATTTCCTTGAGCGCTTTGAGAACGTCGGCTTCGTTCTCGACCACCGTTTCCAGTTCCACCACGGAAATCTTCCCCGCCGCACATGCGGCGGCAACAAGACCGCGCCTTTTCTTTGAAAGCTCCAGCGGGAAGCAGTCCCTGCTGACTGCAAGAAGACCCATGACATTGGAGGGGATGTTGTTCATTCTTTTTCTCCTTTCTTCGGCCCGGAACCCGTTTGTCCGTAGTAGGAATCCGGTCCGTGCTTGCGCTGGTGGTGTTTTTCGATCAACGATCGCCTGAGCCGCGGGGCCCGCGGGTTGATCTGAAGCGTCAGGTATGCGATTTTAGAGAGTTCTTCGAGCATGAGGCTGTGATACACCGCCTTTTCGGGCGTCGTACCCCACGCAAACGGGCCGTGACCGGCGACGAGGACCATGGGCACCTCCTCGTACGATTTCCGGGCAAACGTGCTCACGATCATGTTCCCTGTCTCTTCTTCGTAGTCCCCCCTGATCATTCTATCGGTCAACTGTTTCGTGCAGGGGATGTCCGTCGGGAGATGGTCTGCATGCGTGGTCCCGAGTATCGGGACGGGCTTTCCGGCTTGCGCCCATGCCACCGCGAAGGGAGAATGGGTATGGACAACCCCGCCGATCCTCCTGAAGCGTCGGTAGAGGAGCGTGTGGGTCCTGGTGTCGGATGATGGGCGGAGCGTCCCGTCCACCACCCTGTTGTCAAGCGCGACGACAACCATCATGTCCGGCCGGAGTTCGTCATAAGGAACACCGCTCGGTTTGATGGCAATGACGCCGCGCTCCCGGTCCACGGCGCTCGCGTTGCCGAACGTGTGAAGTGCAAGCCCCCGCCTCGGCAGCTCCATGTTGCACCGCCAGGCGATCTCCCTCAGCTCCCGGTACCCGTTCATTGTGTCCTCCGCGGTGCCATCGTTTCGTCCTCCACGAACCTGGCAAGCGAACAGTACCGTTCGTAGAGGCCGGCATACACCCGCGCGTATTCCGCACGGGGGGTGTATTGACGCTCCCATCCGCTCTCCATCGCCTTCATGGAGTCGCCGAGCGTCGGGTAGAGGCCGGCGACGACTGCGGCGAACATCGCGGCGCCGAGCGCGCAGGTCTGCTCGGCACGGGGGACGCGGATGGGGACGTTCATGACATCAGACACAATCTGCATAATGAACGGGGACTTCTTCGCCACGCCCCCGAGCGCTATCACGCCGTTGATCGGCACACCTTCCCGGCGGAATCTGTCCGCGATCGCCTTCGCGCCGAATGCCGTTGCTTCCACAAGCGCGCGGAATATCCTCGGTGCGTCGGTGCCGAGGCTGAGGCCCGTCACGGCTCCCTTCAGGAGCTGGTTGGCATCGGGGGTCCTCCTACCGTTCATCCAGTCGACCGCCAGCACGCCCGTTTCATCAACAGGGACCAGCTCCGCGTATCCGGACAATTCTTCGATGAGGCGGTCCGACGCCTCTTCCACCATACGCGCCCTCGCGGACTCATCCACGAGCATGCTTGTGCCTATGACGTTTTCCACGGGCCACATCAGCACGGATTTAAACCAGGCGTAGATGTCACCGAATGCGGACTGCCCCGCCTCCATCCCAAGCATCCCCGGTATCACGGACCCGTCCACCTGGCCGCATATCCCCCGCACGAGCTTCCCTCCCATCTCGTCCATCGGCGCAACGATCACGTCACAGGTTGACGTCCCCATGATCTTTGTCATCGTGTAGGGAGTGATCCCGCCACCCACCGCCCCCATGTGGGCATCGAAAGCGCCGATACCGACGCGAACGGTCGCGGGGAGCCCGAGCCGGGAGGACCATTCGGGGGAGAGGAATCCGGCCGGCAAATCGCTCGTTTCCGTGACGGTGTAGAGGCAGTCCCGGATCCCGGCCAGAAGGGGGTCGAGCCTGACGAGGAATTCCTCTGACGGGAGCCCCCCGAACGATTCGTGCCACATCGCCTTGTGGCCGGCCGCACAGCGGCTCCTCTTTATCTGACGCGCGTCCGACACGCCGGTGAGGCACGCGGTGAACCAGTCGCAGTGTTCCGCCCAGCTGAATGCGGCGGAGCGGACGGCCGCGTCCGCGCGGAGCACGTGGAGGATCTTCGCCCAGAACCATTCGGAGGAATAGACCCCCCCTTCGAACATCGTGAAATCCGTCCCTCCCCACGTGTGCGCAAGGATGTTGATCTCCCCGGCTTCACGGACCGCGGTGTGGTCCTTCCAGAGAACAAACATCGCATTCGGGTTGGCATCGAACTCCTTCAGGAGCGAAAGGGGGGCTCCCGTACGGTCGACCGCCACGGGCGTCGATCCCGTCGTGTCCACGGAAATCGCCCTTATGCGGGATGCGGTCCCCCGGGGGGCGTGCGCGATTGCGTCCCGCATCGAGGATTCAAACGCCTCGATGTAGTCGAGAGGATGCTGCCGGAACTGGTTGAGTGAAGCGTCGCAGAAGAGTCCCTTCGACCACCGCGGGTAAGGGGCGACGGCACCGGAGACCTCTGATCCGTCAGCGGCATCGATGATGACGCTTCGGACCGAATCGGTGCCGAAATCCACTCCGCAGACACATGCCTCTCCTTTCATGGCTTTTTCTCTCCTTCTGGAAGGCCTTCACATGAGGCTCCGTGACGACAGGCGTCACGGTGTCGATCGTGTTGGGGACAGTTATGATGCCGGCGTTCCTGAGCGCGGAGGCCCGAACGATGTTGACAGGGATCGTGCTTCGAGAAGCGGCGGTACTACCGGCTCAGAATGTGATTGTGACATGGACATTCCCGGTTTCCCCACCCTGGGGAATCTGTGCGATGATGAGCCCGCCGCTGTAGGTAAACGGGACATCCGTCCCCTCCGCAGTCACCCGAACGGGCGGCCGCGGGCCCACCGCGGCGAATTTTCCCCGTTCGTAGAGGAGAGCGCTGATCTGGCCGTCATGCACGGAGGAACGGAGGAGCGTCGCAGGCGCGTTGTACTTCTCGATCAGGCCGACCGCGCCCATGCCGTCGACCAGCGGTATGATGTAGAACAACCGGCATCCGAGCCTTCCGAGAGAGACAGGAATCTCGTCGTCGCGCCCCGCGTACCGGACGCCCCCGCCCGACCGCTCGATGACTGCAAACGCGTCCCCCTGCATCCCGTAAACGTCAGAAACGCGAAAACTTCCCTCCACCGTGTCCGCGTCGGCACAGTTCCATATTCCGAGAAGCCCTGAGATCCCCGCGCGGGAGAACGCCTTGAAAGGCTTCGGGTCCTGCACCTGGAAGAGGCAATCCCGCACGGGAAGGAGAGGTTCATCCGATCGGATGATCGTTCCGTCCGCGTACACGAGCGGCCTGAGAACGTCGAAATTCCCCTCGCCGATATTGTCGGTAATATAGATCGGCCCGTTGTTTATCGCGCGTGCAATGGCGTGGAACACCGCATTGGGATTGTGCGACTGGAATTGATCGAAATCAGGAAAGACCATCTGTGAGAAATACAATGAATTGTATGTCGCCTGAAGGACATGGGCGGCCGCGTTTCCCCTCTGCAGGTTGTATGTTTCCCCTTTTTCATACGGGAAATAATCCTCGGATGTGCGGGCCACCGCCGTCGTCCCGAAATTCCCCCACGCATCAGGCGTCATGTCCATGCAATTGATCATCGCGTTGTTGAACCACCGCGCCACAGAGCCGTTCAGCGCCGCGTGATAGCGGGCGGCCCCGTCCCAGATCGGAAAATTCCCCGCAGCCATCCGCTCCACGACAAGCTGATTATCGACCTTCACGAACGTGAACCCTTCGTCGCTCATGAAGCGGTGAAACTCGCCGTAGAATTTCGCCGCCGCATCTCCCGCCGGAGAAATGAACGAGCAAGTCCTCCATGCGGTCGTGTCCCCATCCGGACCGGCGGGTTCCCTGTAGACGATCAGGTCGGTCCCGTACCTTTTCCCCAGCGCCGATCCTGGATTGATCCCCTGCCAGTACCCGTTCAGGGCGTGCCAGACGCCGACGTCTTTCAGGTGATACTCCTGCTTGAGCCTCCGGATGATCCCGCGGAATCCGTGGGGAAATTTCTTCGCGTCGGGACGGATCGAATTCAGTTTGCTGCCTGTCTGGTCGAACCAGCCGTCGTCCACGAGGAACCAGCCGACAGGGAATTGCGCGTCACGGAAGTACTTTGCGGCCCCGATCAACAGGCCCTCATTCAGGTTCCTCCCCAACGAGGAGCTGTTCCACGTGCACCAGCCGATGTGCTCGAATATCGGGGGGAATGTCTTGTTCCTCCGCAGGTTCTCGGGATGCCCCATCTCCCGCATGCCGGCAGCCCAGAGAGACTCGAAGAGCGCGTAGGGATCCTCCCCGAATCCTACCGTCATCAGGGGGATATCCTCCCCCGTCTGCGCGTCGAAATAGCTGACAGATTTCGAACCGAATCGACCGTGATCCTGCCCGAGCGTCGAGCGGTGCCCGCTCCCCGAGAGGGGCATCGCGGCGCCGTAGAGGCCGTCCTCATACTGCCAGTAGAAGAACTGCACGTCGTTCTCATGAAGATCACCGGGGTTCTCAACCCGGACAGGCTTCGACCAGCTGTTCCACGGGCCGTAGCGCCAGAGCGACACTCCCCGGACAAACCCCGGGATCCCCCGGAAAAAGAGACCGATGTACTCGTCCGCCGCGCGCGCCGGAGCCCCGGCGGAAGAAACAAGGAACGAGATGACACCCTCCCCGCTGTCGGGTTTCACGGTGACGTCAATCCGCACGTCGCCGGCCTGGAACGAAAACCCGCCCCTCTTCTCCATGACCCGGGCGAACGGCGGAGTGCCGGTCTGAAAGAGGGGTCCGCCCCCGACCAGTCTGGTGGCACCTCCGAAACTGACATCAAGTGCGCTGCCGTTCAGTCTGACGGCGGGAGGAGAAACCCGGGAATGTTGCCCGGCCGTGAGAAGGTGTGTGGAAACCAGCAACAGGAGAATCGTTAAGAGGGGATGGGTCATAGGGAATCGAAAAATGTGTGCAAAAAGATTGACATTAGCAATGCGCGGGATGCGAAGAGAATTTCTTCGTATATTACTATCCCGTTCACAAATTTCATGCAATCACAATGCTCACGATCGGCTACGACATCGGAAGTTCATCCGTCAAGGCGGTCCTCTTCGACGCCGAAAAAGGGACCACGCTCGCAGGCGCATACTCCCCGAAACAGGAGATGCCCATACTCGCACGACAGCCCGGCTGGGCCGAGCAGGATCCCGCGATGTGGTGGGAAAATCTGAAGGAGGCGACACGCGAAATCCTCGGTGCCGCGCCCGGCCTCCCGGACCGGATAGGCGCAATCGGGATCTCGTACCAGATGCACGGCCTTGTCGTCGTGGGAAAGGGGGGGAACGTCCTCCGCCCATCGATCATCTGGTGCGACAGCCGGGCAACCGGCATCGGGAGAGACGCGTTCGACAGGCTCGGCCACGGGAGGTGCCTCAATTCACTCCTGAACTCCCCCGGCAATTTCACAGCCTCCAAACTCCGCTGGGTGAGGGAACATGAACCCGCCCTCTTCGCGGGGATACACAAGTATTTCCTCCCCGGTGACTACATCGCCATGCGATTGACCGACCGGATCTCCACGACGGTCCCCGGGCTTTCCGAGGAAATGGTCTGGGATTTCAGAGCGAACGCCCTGGCCGGTTTTCTTCTCGATGACTACGGGATCCCCCCCTCGCTCATCCCGGAGACTGTTCCGACATTCGGAGATCAGGGGACTCTCGTGCGGAAAGCCGCGGACGAGCTCAACCTCCGCGCGGGGATCCCCGTGACGTACCGCGCGGGTGACCAGCCGAACAATGCCCTTTCGCTGAATGTCCTGGAACCGGGAGAGGTTGCCGCCACCGCCGGCACTTCGGGGGTCGTCTACGCCGTGAGCGGAACGCTTTCTCCCGATCCGGAGTCCAGGGTGAACTCGTTTGCGCACGTCAACCACTCGGCAAAGGCTACGCGGATCGGCGTTCTTCTCTGCATCAACGGATGCGGAATCGCATATAGCTGGATGCGCCGGATACTCGGGAAGGCGGATACGCCGTACGAGAAACTGAACGCACTGGCGGCAGAGGCCCCGGCAGGCTCCGGCGGACTCATACTCCTCCCCTTCGGCAACGGCGCCGAGCGGATGTTTGGCGACCGGGACATCGGCGCGGACATTTCAGGCGCCGTCTTCACGGTCCATTCGGACGCGCACCTGATCCGCGCGGTCCAGGAAGGGGTCGCCTGGTCGTTCAAATACGGGATGGACATCATGACGGAATTCGGCATGCTCCCGCAGGTCATCCGCGCCGGGAGCGCGAACATGTTCCGGAGCCGGGTCTTCTGCGAAACGCTGGCAAATACGGCGGACGTCGCGATCGAACTCTACAACACAGACGGCGCACAGGGTGCGGCCCGTGGAGCAGCGCTCGGGGCCGGATTCTACTCATCCCCCGCGGATGCGTTCAAAGGCCTCGCACGGACGGAAACGATAGACCCGGACCCCGCACGAAACGCCGAGTGTCTCGATCACTATGAACGATGGAAAGAGGCGCTCCAGCGGAGGCTGAGCACGACAGGAGAGAACAAAGGGTTCACTCGCCGTTCGCCGGCCTGAATGCCGCGTAGTGCGGCTTCCACTGTGCCCTGCTGATGAGCCCGTCGAACTTGTCATCCTCAAGAAGGCGGCCGAGGCCGGAGTCACGGGCCTCGATCGCCACCGCTTTCGCAACACTCGCTGAAACGGATCTGATATCGGCCAGGTCGGGGAGGAGTTTGTTCGCTCTGCATTGATCATCCGACACAAGGCCGCTGATAGCCCTGGTCGCCCTGAGAAACATCTTCGTCGTTATCCTGGGCGTCCTGCTCACCAATGCCCCCAGACCCACCCCGGGGAAAATGAACATGTTGTTACACTGGGAGATCACCTGAGGCTTCCCTTCATACTCGAACGGGGCGAAAGGAGATCCCGTGGCAACCAACCCCCTCCCTCCGGTCGCCCGGGCCACCTCTTCGGGCGTGCACTCCGATTTCGATGTCGGATTGGAGAGTGCGAAGACCACCGGCCGTTCGTCGTTCGCGGCCATCTGAGCGAGCAACGAAGGGCTAAAGAGCCCGTTCGCGGCGGTCACACCGATGAGAACCGTCGCCCTGGCATTCCGGACGACGTCCATGAGCGTGATGGCCCCGGGGTTCTCGAGCTCCCAGCCGGCGAGGAGGGATCTTCTCTGCGCAAAAGGCTCCTGGACCGGGGTCAGGCGGGGCATGTCGTCGGTGAGGAGGCCGGGAACGTCGAATGCGAACAGCCGGCTTCTCGCTTCCTCCTCCGGGGCTCCTTCCTCGAGAAGCATTGCGCGGATGTTGGAAGCGATCCCCACGCCCGCCTGTCCCAGGCCGGCAATGACAAACCGCTGATCCCGGAAGCGCTGCCGTTTGATCCTCATCGCCGTCATGAGAGCCGCCAGGGCGACGGACCCCGTCCCCTGTATGTCGTCGTTGAAGGAGAGGATCCTCTCCCGGTACCTTTCCAGGAGCATGAACGCCTTGTGCTTCGCAAAGTCCTCCCACTGGAGAAGGGCGTGGGGGTAACTTCGGGTCACTCCCAGGACAAACCGCTCGATAAACTCGTCATATTCTCCCCCCTCGAGCCTCTTCCCCCGGTATCCCAGATACAGGGGATCAGAAAGGAGCCGCTCATTGTTCGTGCCGACGTCAAGGCAGACCGGGAGACAGCAGGCGGGATGGAGCCCCCCGGCAGCCACATAGAGATTGATCTTGCCCACGGGAATCCCCATCCCATCCGACCCGAGATCCCCGAGGCCGAGTATCCGCTCTCCGTCCGTCACCACGATCAGATTGACATCGGGGAGAGAGACATCGCGGAATATCGAATCGATGTTGGCGATGTTTTCCGGGCTGATGTAGATTCCCCTGTACTCCCGCGTGATGTGACTCAGCATCATGCACGCCTTCCCCACCGTCGGCGTATAGACGATCGGGAGCATCTCGGCAAGATTGTTACAGAGCAGGTTGTAGAACAGGATCTCGTTCCTGTTGAGGAGGGACTGGAGGAAGATATACTTCTCGATATCGTCCTGTTTGCGTCCATACATTTCGTAATTCCGCGTCCTCTGCGTGTCGATGTCCGAGATGCAGGACCGGATGAGTCCGTCGAGCCCCAGGGTGAGCCGTTCCTCACGGCTGTACGCCGTCCCTTTGTTCAGGAAGGGGTCGGTAAGGAGCTGCCGCCCCCGGAGATACACTTCGAAATACTCTTCCCCCGTCAAGGGGTCGATCTTAAGCGAAAACGTCTTCATGTGCGTTTACTCCCGGCAATGGATCAGTGGGTGTCGCGCATGCAAAAAAAAGCGGCCACCGTCAAAGACAATGGCCGACCTCGAATGAACAGTGATGCAAGATAAGCGTCCTTTGCCGGACAATCAAGATACCGGGCAAGATACCGGGCAAGATACAGGGCACGACGCCGGGCACGAAACCGGACACGACGCCGGGCCAGACCTCCCCCCGGCTTGATACTGAGGGGTGAAACCTGTATGATGAGTTCCGTGCCGCCTGTGGCGACGCGGGAATGACATTTCAGAGAGGGGGACCATGAGATATCGCTGGAAGACCGCCGCAAGGGTTGCGTTCCTGGTCCTCCCGGCTCTTGCCTGCACACCCTCTCCACTCCTTTCCCAGCCATCCTGGATCCATCCCCGGCGGGCAGTCGTCGCGTGGGATGCTGCAGCAACCGGAGAAGATTCACTTGACCAGCTCTCACTGGAGGCGGTCTTCGTCTCCATGGGTTTCCGGACGGAACGGATCCATCCCGCCCAGTGTGAGGGGGCGATGCGAGATTCCAACACGATATGCATCATTCCGCATGCAGCTGCTGTGCGGAGGACGCGGAACGCCTCGCGGAGTCTCCTCGCGGCGCTCGAGGGGGGCGGCGTGCTCGTGACGGACGGAGTGAGTCCGCTCTCGCAGATGCTCGGCGTCCTGCCCGGGACCCCCGTTCACGTGGAGGAAATCACCGACCACCTTCGGCCGGAAGTGAAGATACGCTGGCCCGCAAAAGAGATTGTCCCCTGGATCGCCGGTTTCCCGAAAACCGGTGCAACCGTGGTGTACTCGGACAAAATGCGTAACCATCCCCTTGCCGTCATCATGACGCGGGGACGGGGTCGGTGCCTGTACATCGCTCCTCTTGTCGACCCCGCGACGGGGAGGGGCTATGTGCGGTTTGCAACGCTCCCATGGGTGATCGCAGAAGGAATGCGCTGCCGTCCGCCCTTCTCCAGAAGGGCCGCGGATGCGTATTTTGATCCGGGATACCGGGCCGGCGTCCCGGCCGAATCGCTCGCCCGGATGTGGCGGTCATGGGGGATCCGTGGAATCCATGCCGCGGCATGGTACGCCTCAGGGAATCCCCCGTACGATTACGCGGGATTGGTCGAGGCTCTCCACAGGAACGGAATTCTCGCCTACGCATGGCTCGAATGGCCGTATGTCGGCAAGGCATTCTGGGACCGCTATCCCCTCTGGCGGCAGAAGAACGCGCTGCTCCAGGACGCCCATCTGGATTTCCTCTACCTCATGGATCTGCAGAATCCCGAATGCATGGCCGAGGCGTTAAAGGAACTGAAAGTACTCCTTGCACTTGACTGGGACGGAGTCGATGTGGCGGAATTCACGCTGACCGGGGCGGGGCGGGAGGCGCTGGAGGGACCGGCCATGCCCGAATTTTTCACGGGGTTCACTGAATTCGGCCGCCATGAATTTTGGAAGGAGACCGGTTTTGATCCGACGGAACTTTTTGATCCCCGCTCGCGCCATTACTGGAAAGCGGATTCCTCCGCGTTGAAATCATTTTACCGGTATCGGACCGGGGTCAACTATGCCGCCGAACGGACAATCTTCAGCGAACTCCGGAAAGCCGACAGGGAGAAGAGTGGAGCGGAGGAGCTGATGCTGACGATTGTCGACAACACACAACACCCCGAGTTCGACGACCTGCTCGGTTTCAACATGAATGAAACCGTGGCCATAACAAAACAGTTTGATCTCAGGCTCAATGTCGAGGATCCGTACACGGAATGGAGCAGGCCGCCGGAGAGGTACACCGCGATGGGGGGATACTACCGCCGGCTCCTCGGTGGAAGACCGTTCATGATTGATGTCAATGTCGTCCCACTCGAAGAAGACAGAAAGAATCGGTTTTCCACGGAGCTGCCGGCGGGGACGGAATTTCTTCAGCTCTGGCGTTATGCGTCCGGCGGGACCGATCGTGTCTGCTTTTATTCCGAGTCCAGCATCTACGAGAAGGACTGGCTGCTCCTCCCATTTGCCATGGCGGGGGGGGAGAGTGTGACGGCGGACCGGGGAGCCGTCACGGTCGATGGACCCAACACCGTGACGCTCAGCGCGGAGCCCGGGGATTGGAGGGTCCGGATGGACGGTCAACCATGGCCCGCACGGGGAGAATCGGAAATCATTGTGCCTGCGGGGAAGCACGTCATCCGGATCATCGGGGGTCAGGATGTTGAGGGAATCCGCCTCCTGTCAATCACGGGGGAACTGTCCGGCGCGCGGTGGAGCGGCGACTCGTTATCGGTGGATTACCATTCCGTGGGGAGGTGTGCGCTGGGATTTGACACGGTACCTGGGAGAATGACACTCGATGAGAAGCCTGCGATGCTCAGGCTCTATCGTACAGGGCGTACAGGGCGTACAGACCCATCGGGGACCGGCTGTGTCGTGATCGCCCCGCCCGGAAGTCACCGATGCGTGGTCTCCAGGCATTGACCACCCTTTATTCCCCCGACGCCCCGCCGGTGGCGCGGGGTCGCAGTGCGGTGTAGACCCGGAAAACAGCGATAAAGAGCAATGCCCCGAACGCATCGATCAGGATGTCCGTATACTGGCCGTGTCTCCCGGGGGTCGATAGCTGATGAAATTCATCAGACACGCCGTACAGGACCGCGAAGAAGACGCCGGAAAGATACGAGTGGCGCGCGAGAAGAGGGTAACGGATCTGGTTGTTTATGGCGCGGTGGACGAGGAAACAGAGAACGCCATAATAGACGAGGTGGATAAGCTTGGCCCACCCCCAGAATTCCATGTGCGGGAAATCGTCAGCGGGAATGGAGGAGCTGATGAATATCACCACCATCCAGAGCGCGACAGGAAGGAGATATCGCACCACGTATCGATCCTGTCTCAAATCGCGCTCTTTTTCTCTAGTGTCCTGATCCCCGTCGCTTCCTTGGGCTCCAATATACCACTCCCCCCCCGGAATTGCAATCTCACGACCCCCGAATTGGTGATGCGGATCACAGATTTGAGGGGAGGAGATCTCATCAGGAGGGCTCAAGGAGCTCCCACGTGGACTTCAGCTTGGCGGCCGAGGCCCTGAATCCCGACTCTTCCGCCGAATCCAGGTTGAGCGTGAGTATCTCCTCAACGCCGTGGGCACCGACCACGCACGGGAGGCTCAGGCACATCTCCTGCACGCCATGCTGGCCGGTCATCAGCGTCGAGACAGACACGACGCGCCTGTAGTCGCCGAGGATTGCCGCCACGATGGACAACAATCCGAGACCGATCGCGTAGTAGGTGGCCCCCTTGCGGCGGATGATTTCGTACGCCGCGTCGCGCACCTGCGCGAACAGGGCGTCCATATCGGCCTGGACATACTCCTTGTTCCTCAGCGGCGCGAACTCCTGCAGCCTGACCCCTCCGATGCTGGCGTGGCTCCAGACCGGGATCTCGCTATCCCCGTGTTCACCGATGATATAGGCATGCACGCTCCGCGCGTCGACGCCGTAGTATTGTCCGAGGAGAAAGCGGAACCGGGAGGTGTCAAGGATGGTCCCGGAGCCTATGACCCTGCCCGGGGGAAGTCCGGAGACCCCCACGGACACGTATGTCAGTATGTCGACCGGGTTCGTCGCGATGAGTATGATGCCGTCCGGATTGTGACGCACGACCTGCGGAACGATTTCCCGGAATATTCCGGCGTTGCGGGCGAGCAGGTCCAGGCGGCTCTCGCCGGGCTTCTGGGAGGCGCCGGCGGCGATCACCACGACGTGCGAACCGGCGCAATCGGCATAGTCCCCCGCCGTGATCTTCATCGGCCGCGTGAAGGAGAGCCCGTGGTTGAAATCCATCACCTCGCCGATCGCTTTGCCGGCGTTCGCGTCGATGAGCACGAGCTCGGACGCGAGTCCGCGGATCATGAGAGCGTATGCGAACGACGACCCCACGAGTCCTGTCCCGACAAGCGAAACCTTGCGCGTACCTTCGTTGGTCATTTCTCATTCCTTCCCGATGTCGAACGGATCAAGTACGGCAACTCCTTCCGCAAGTTCAAGGGGGGGGCGGTGAAGGGATGACGGGCGATACGGGATTCCTCGTTGCTTTTCCCGGACCATTATGGTACTATCAATTGTCGTTCAGAACTCACCGCAGTGTGAGGAAGACGAACGGATGTCAGGGCACTCCGAGGAAGAAATGAACCACAGGCTCCTTCACCGCTCGATCGCCGGCGCCGTCTTCGCGATCTCCGCCGTCCAGTTCTTGATTACCGCTCAACCCACCGTTTCCTTCTGGGACCCCGGGGAGCTCTCCGCAGCCGCCTACATGCTCCAAGTCCCTCATCCCCCCGGCGGCCCACTTTTCTCACTTGTCGGCAGATTCTTCTACCTGCTCCCGATGCCGGGGGACCTGGGATTCAGGATGAATGCCGTTTCCGTTGTTTCGAGCGCCTGCACGGTCCTGTTTCTGTACCTGATCGCGGTGAGGCTGATACGGAACACCAGGGGAAACCAATCCGAGAGCCTGTCCGAGGCGTGGGGGACGTTCCTTGCGGCCGCGATCGGCGCACTCGGCCTCTCCTTCTGCGACACGTTCTGGTTCAACGGCGTCGAGTCGAACTACTTCGCGGCGGCATCGGTGCTGTTCGCGGCGATGCTCTGGCTCCTCCTCGTCTGGTATGAGAACGCCGACAAGCCGGGGAGCGGGAGATACCTGCTTTTGATCGCGTACCTGGTCGGACTCTCCGCGGGTGTCCACCTGATGAGCGTCCCGACGATATTCGCCGTGGTGATGGTCGTCGTCTTCCGGAGGTTCGTCGCGGACGACGAAACGTGCAGGAAGACGGGGTTCATCTTCCTGGGTCACGCGGGACTGCTCCTTGCCGTCAGCTTCTTCTGGTGGAACGACCTGACCTCCCGGCAGGTTCCTGCACCGGAGGAATTCTATGCCTTTGACAGAAAGTTCGCGCTGGTGATGGGGACGATCAGCGTGGCGGTCATGGCGGTATTCTGGAAGAGGATATTCACAAAGGACTCTTTCTATATCCCTCTCTTCGCCGCGGGAACCGCGCTGTTCATCACCTACCCGGGAGTCATCAAGCTGCTCCCGATGCTGATCCACCGCCTCTCGGGGAACGACAGCAGCCTCGGTCTCGGCATTCTCGCCGTCGTGCTCGGGTGTCTCGCCTACACCGTCTACCTCTCGGGGAAGCGCGCGATGACGCTGCTGCATCTTTCTTCCCTCGCCCTCCTGTTCGTCATACTGGGTTTTTCGACCTACACGATGATCGTCACGCGGGCGAACGTCCATCCCCCGATGAACGAGAACAACCCGAAGAATTTTTCCGGGTTGCTCACGTATCTGAACCGCGAACAGTACGGCGAGTTCCCCCTTTTTAAGAGGCGGTGGACGCCGGAAGCGGACCGGCAGAAGACGTTCACGCAGTACTCCAGCGACTTCGATTTCTTCCGGCGGTACCAGATGCAGCACATGTTCAACCGGTATGTCCTGTTCAATTTTGCCGGGAGGGGATCGAGGGACCAGGACGCGGACCCGGCATGGGCTCAGCTCTTCGGCATCCCCTTGTTCGTCGGGTTGTTCGGACTGTACTGGCAGTTCCGGAAGGACTGGAGGATGGCGACCTCCTTCCTGCTCCTGTTCATCATCATGGGATACCTGATAGCATTTTACCAGAACCAGCAGGAACCCCAGCCGCGGGAACGGGACTACTTCTATGCGGGAGCGTATTTCATATTCGCCGTCTGGATCGCGCTCGGGATGAGGGGACTCCTGGACCTCGTCAGCGGCGCCGCCCGCGCGCCCCGGCAGGCCGTCTCAGGGTGCGCGGCGGTCCTGCTCCTCGGCGCCGCATTCATCCCGGGGAGAATGCTGCAGACGAACTTCGCCTCGCACGACCGCTCCAGAAATTGGCTGGCATGGGACTATGCGTACAACATGCTCCAGACATGCGAGCAGGATGCCATCCTGTTCACCAACGGGGACAATGACACATTCCCCCTCTGGTTTCTGCAGGACGTCGGGGGGGTCAGGCGGGACGTGCGGATCGTGAACCTGAGCCTCATCAACACCCCCTGGTACATACAGCAGATGAAAGACAAACCCTACTACGGCGAAGCGCAGGCGGTCCCGATCAACATTCCGGACAAGCGCATCGCAGGGTTGGAAGGCCTGATACCCTGGGAGCCGCAGACTGTCACGATCCCCGTCCCCGCGGGGACAGCCTCCGGCTTTGTTGACACCGATACCGCCCTGTACAATCATGAAGCTCTGGGGCGAGAAGCCCCGGGGCGTGAAACGCATGGGAGCGCCCCCGCTTCTGACACGAACAGGGGAGGGGAAAGAAAGATAGAATTCACGATGAAGAACACGCTCCAGTTCGGACGGACAAAAGCGATAAGGGTACAGGACTTCATGGTCAAGCACATCATCGAGACCAACAGGTGGCAGCGACCCGTCTATTTCGCGATCACGTGCTCGCCGGACAGCAAAATCGGGATCGACGACTACCTGAGGTTCTGCGGGTTGGCATTGAAGCTCGTGCCGTACAAAGCGGGACGTCTGGACATGGGGATCGACCCGGCGGTGCTGCGTGCCAACCTGTTTGACGAACCCGCGGGCTTTTCCACGACGCCCCGGTACGGATACAAGTTCCGCTCCACGTCCGATTCCACCGTCGTCCCCGATGAGAACGAAGTACGCATGATAAGCGGGTTTCGCACGGCGTTCCGCGCCCTTGCCATCTACGAAATGGACAGCCGGAGGGATCTGCGGACGTGCCGTGCGGTGCTCGACCGCGCGGAAAAAGTCATGCCGTGGGGGAACATTCCGATGCTGTTCGAAGAAGGGTATGACTTCGCCCTCCTGTACTACCGGGTGGGACGCGTCGATTTGTTCACGGCGCTCGTCACGCGGCTGGAGAAGCAGTTCAAGGCAGAAACCGCGGAGGGGGCGCCTTCCAATCCCTACATCTACGGCCAGATGCTGCAGCTCTACGATCTCGGAAAGGATTACTCCGCGGAGCTCGAGCTTCTGGGCAACCTTGCCCAACTCAGGCCGAACGACCCGACGGTCAGGGAAAGGATCGATACCGTCCAGGCAATCCTGAAACGAAGCACGCAGGTGCCGGCGAACTGATGGACTCGTTCGCGGACTTCCAGCCTGCCGGCTCCCCCCTCTACATGGTCATGCACAATCCTGTGCTGCACCAGTTCATCTCCTACCTGGCGGAGAAGAAGGCGGAGCAGGAAACACAACCCGGCCTCCACGTCCGGATCGAACTCTCCCGCGCGTCCATGAACCGTGTACGGGATTCCTTCAAACAGAGCATCCTCGACGGCGAGCGCCACCTGCACGTCATGTCGCACGTCCTCGGCACCACGCTGTTCGACGGCGGGTATGAGCTTCACAGCAATGTCATCGGAGTCCTCCCGGGCGGCGAAAAGCGCCCCTTCCTGATCCGGGAGAGGATCACGAGGGATGCGCTGTTCTCGCATACGGACCTCGATCTCGGGAACCAGATGCTGGGGAAATTCCGCTACCGGACCGGCGAGGAATGGGCCCCCCTCGAGCTCTCCGCAAACTTCGTGGAGTACATCCCGCTCGGACGGACCACGAGCGGCGTCAACAGGATCACAAGCCGTGTGAAGGCAGAGGAGGAACTCTGGAACAAAGTGGCAGACGAGATGTTCGGTCTCGACCGGATCGTGGAGCAGGACAAGCATCTCCGGCAGTACAGCAAATACATCAAGGACATCTTCGGGCTCAAGATCGTCTGCGACGACGACGCAGCCTGCCTGCGGGTCCACCGGCGTCTGGAGGGGCTGCGCGCGGGCGAGTGCGACTGGTCGGTCACCGGCAGCCTGGCGCGGCACGAGGGGGAAACACTCCCGTCGGACCCGGGCGCCCCCGTCATGGAGTTCCTCGAGACGAAGGATTACCTCACCTGTGAACCATCGCTGATGAAGAAGACGGGGTGGAAAGCCCTGAAGAGCGTCGTCCGGTGGCAGAACCAGCTCCTGGAGATACAGGTCCAGCCGCTCGCCAATTACTACCTCGAGCTCGACCATATGGCCGGCCCGTCGCATCGCTCGTTTAAACTCCTCCGCGAAACTCTCCGTGGGGAGATCGCCAGGGGGATCCCCCTGTACGGTTTCTACCGCAATCTCCTCAGGATGCTCTTCCTTGACAGCAGTGTCTCGTTCGACAGCGACAATGCATCGGTGGTGATCACCGATTGATCTGCTTATTCGTACCGGAGAGCGTCGATAGGATTCAACATCGCCGCTTTTCTGGCAGGGTAGAATCCAAAGAAGATTCCGATCGCGATCGAAAAACCGAACGAGAGAAGAATCGAGAAGAACGTGATGATGGTGGGCCATTTCGCGAGGCTCGATATCGCGCCGGACCCGCCGACACCGAGGAGTATCCCGGTGATCCCTCCCAGCAGGCTGAGGACCAGGGCCTCGATCAGAAACTGCATCAGTATGTCCCTCGACCGGGCCCCGACGGACATGCGGATCCCTATCTCCCGGGTGCGCTCGGTGACCGACACGAGCATAATGTTCATGATACCGATCCCTCCCACAAGGAGGGAGACCGAGGCGATGCTCGCAAGGAGTATTGTGAGTATCTGCGTGGTTGCCGTCGCTGCATTGGCGAGGTCCGCCTGGTTGCGTATCGAGAAATCATCGGCGTCGTACGGGGCGATCTTGTGGCGCATTCTCAAAAGCTCGGTGATCTGCGTCTGTGCTACCGGGATGTTCCCCGGGCTCGTTGCAGACACCAGGATCTGCCTCAGGTAGGGAAACCAGGTGAGCCTTCTCTTGACCGTCGTCCAGGGCGCCAGGACCACGTCGTCCTGATCCTGACCCATCGCGTTCTGCCCCTTTTTCGTCAGCACGCCCAGCACCTTGCAGGGGACGTTCCTGATCCGGACGGTCTGACCGACCGGACTCCCGTCCGGGAAGAGCGCGTCCGCCACCGTCTTCCCGAGCACGCAGACTTTGGCCGCCGCTTTGATATCGGCATCCGTGTAGAAGTCGCCGTACTCGATCCCCCATTTGCGTATCTCCAGGTAGTCCGAGCCGGTCCCCTCGATCCCCGTCGCCCAGTTCATGTTGCCTGCAATGATCTGCCCCCCGGCGCGGGTGCCCGGTGAGATCAGGCCCACCGCCGGGCACTCTCTCTGGATGGCGATGCAGTCGTCTTCCGTGAGTGTGGTGTTCGTCCCCGCCCCGCCCTTGATCCCCCCAGTGTTCTGTGAGCCGGGGTAGACGATCAGCACGTTCGTCCCGAGGGAAGAAATCTGCTGCTCGACCGAGTACTGTGCCCCCTGCCCGATCGCGAGCATGGCGATCACCGCCGCCACACCGATGATGATCCCCAGCATCGTCAGGAACGAGCGCATCTTGTTCCGCTGAAGGGCGCGGAAGGCCGAGATCAGGATGTTCAATATTTTCATACAGGCTCCTCCTGATCCACCGCGGGGAGTTCACTGATCACCTCGGCGGCGAGTTTCGGAGAGGAATTGATCCTGTCCGACTTTATTCTACCGTCGCGGAATATGATATGCCGTTTCGCGAACTGCGCGATATCCGGCTCATGCGTCACCAGGATGATCGTTATCCCCTTTTCGTTCAATTCCTGGAATATCCCCATCACTTCGACGCTCGTCCGGCTGTCAAGATTCCCCGTCGGTTCGTCCGCCAGGACGATGCTCGGGTCATTGACGAGCGCCCGTGCGATCGCGACCCGCTGCTGCTGCCCCCCCGAAAGCTGGTTGGGATAGTGGTGGACCCTGTCTCCGAGGCCCACCATGTTCAGCGCCTTGACAGCCCGTTCCTCCCGGTCCCTGATCGAGGAAGTGCCGTACAGCAGAGGGAGCTCGACATTCTCGATCGCCGAGGTCCTCGAGAGGAGATTGAACCCCTGGAAGACGAACCCCAGCTTGCTGTTCCTGATATGCGCCAGCTCGTCCCGCGTCAACCGGCTGACATCGATCCCGTCGAGTATGTATGTCCCCTTCGTCGGCTTGTCAAGGCATCCCAGGATATTCATGAACGTCGACTTCCCCGAGCCGGAGGCGCCCATGATCGCGACGAATTCTCCTCTCCGGATCCCGAGGGTAACCCCGCGCAGTGCGTGGACCTCGACTTCTCCCAGGAGGTAGGTCTTCACGAGATGATCGATCTGTATGAGCTGCCCGTCGCTCGTCGGGGCGGGGGCCGGCTCATCCCTGCCGATCATCGCATCCCTCCGGGACCGCCCGGCCTCTGCTGAGCCCCCGAGAGCGGGCTGGCTGACGCCACTTCCGATGTCGAAGTGGCACCCAGGACAATCTGATCCCCCGGTTTCAGGCTGTCCGTCGTGATCTCGGTGAACCTGCCGTCGGTGACGCCGGTCCGCACAAACACCGGTTCCAGTTTTTTCTGCGCGTTGAGTATCCAGATGCGCGCATGTCCCGACAGGTGGTTGGCAACATAGGGGCTCTTTTGATACTGGGCATAGAGCTGCGTGATGCCGAACTTGGTCCCGCCGCCGGAGGCCGGAGCCTGGTGTTTTGCGACCGGCTGCTGACGGGCGGCCTGCCGCGCCGGCTCCCTGCCGGCACGCATTTTCTCCAACAGTTTCCCCATTTCCGCCCGGACATCTTCAGGATTCATCTGGCCCCCGTGCGCCGCGATGATAGAATCGCGGATCTGGCCGAAGTTCCTCAGGCCTCCCTTTCCCGATCCTTCCCCGGAACCCGATTGTCCGCCCGGCCCCGCCATCGCACCCCCCCTTGCCGTGGAGTCAACCCTGATATCCGCAAACGCGCCCGGGACGGGGGCGGCTTCGGTCCCGCCGGCACGTCCCGTGAACGCATCACGCATGGATTTGATCGCCGACGAATCGACGAGATCGGGGGGGGGCTGGAACCGGAGCGCCAGGTTGGAGACCTTCAGGACGTCATGGGCATCCGCAGCGGCGATTTTCACGTTCGCTGTCATCCCGGGCATCAGCTTCAGCTTGTCGTTATTCACATCGACGACCACGGTGTAGTTGACGACGTTCTGTATCGATACCGGGTTCAGACGGATCTGGGAGACGACGCCGGTGAATTTGTCGTCGGGATAGGCGTCGACCGAGAACGTTGCCGGCTGATCGATGCTTATCATGCCGATGTCGGATTCGTCCACCACCGTCAGGACCTGCATTTTCGAAAGATCGTTGGCGATCGTGTAGAGCGTCGGGGAGGAGAAACTTGCGGCCACTGTCTGGCCGACGTTCACCGCACGGTTGATCACCACACCGTTGATGGGAGCAGTGATCGTCGCATACGCAAGATTGATCCTGGCACGGTCGAGCGCGGCCCTGGCCTGCTTGAGCGCCGCCGAGTTCGACTCATAGGTTGTCAGGGCTGCATCATAGTTCATTTGCGAGTCGAGGCCTTTTTCAAGGAGCGCCTTCTCGCGATCATGCGTCCTCTTGCTGTCGGCGGCCTGTGCCTTCGCCCTGTCAAGAGCCGCGTCGGCGTCCCTCACGGCCTGCCAGAGAAATGTCGTGTCGATCCTGGCGATCACCTGGCCTTCCTTGACGACCGAGTTGAAGTCGGCGTAGAGGTTCGAGATGATGCCGGAGACCTGCGTCCCCACATCCACCGAAACGACGGCATTGATCGTCCCTGTCGCAGTCACGGTCACGTTGATGTCTCCCCGGGAGACCTTGTCGAGCCGGAAATCATACTTTTTTGCGCTGCCGCCGAAGAAGACAAAATACCCGGCAACGACAATGACAAGACCCACCACAGACGATATGACAACAGTTCTTTTCATCATCGACTCCTTGTGTGAAAGCCCCTCGAACGGGGAAACGCCTCAGATTTGACTCGGGGGCCTATATTTCCTCCTCTTTGACACGCCCGTGGGCCCCTTGGTTTAGGGGGGATGCGCGCCAATTCCCGGCGGATTCAGGCCCGGTTCCGCGATGAAATTAACATAGAATATACGAATTATAAGTCAATTCCATTGCGATTCCGGGGATCTTTCGGTACGATTGAAGGATTACCGCACCCGCACCTATGGATGGAAACAGGCCGGGAACATTCGCCGCACTGCGTCACCCCAATTACCGCCTCTGGTTTTTTGGACAGCTGATATCCCTGTTCGGGACCTGGATGCAGACCACGGCGCAGGGTTTCCTTATATTCGAACTGACGCACTCTCCCGCGTACCTGGGGTTCGTCGGGTTTGCCTCCGGGGTACCGACCTGGCTTCTCACGCTCTACGGAGGCGTGGTTGCCGATCGGGTCCCCCGCAGAAAACTCATCGCAATAACACAGTCCTGTATGATGGTCCTCGCCTTTGTCCTGGCGGCACTCACGTTCCTCCGCATCGTCCAACCCTGGCATGTCCTCGTCCTGGCATCTCTTCTGGGTATCGCCAACTCGTTTGACGCTCCCGCCAGGCAGTCGTTCGTCAGCGAGATGGTGGGACCGGATGATCTGACAAACGCCATCGCACTCAACTCGACGATGTTTCAGGCTGCAACCGTCGTCGGACCGGCGACGGCCGGGATCACCTATGCCATGTTCGGCCCCGGATGGTGCTTCACGGTGAACGGGATCTCGTTCATCGCAGTCATCGGAGCGCTCCTCGCGATGCGACTCCCTCCCCACATCCACCGACCCGGGACGACGTCTGTACTGGAGGAACTGCGGGAGGGGACACTCTACATCCGGTCACAGCCGACAATCCGCGTCCTTATCAGCATGGTCGCCGTCTCCAGCATGTTCGGACTTTCATTCAGCACGCTGATTCCCGCATGGTCGGTGAATGTCCTCGGCGGGGGGGCCGAGATCAGCGGACTCCTTTTCTCGGCCCGCGGAGCGGGAGCGCTCCTCGGCGCGCTTTTCATTGCCTCGCTCGGGCGGAATATCATGCGCGGCAAAATGCTCACGGCAGGATCGTTCCTCTTCCCAGTCCTCCTGTTTTCTCTGGCTTTTTCGCGGCAGCTCCCCCTTTCGCTACTTCTGCTGGCGGGAGCGGGAGTCGGAACGATACTTGTCAACAATCTCTCGAATGCCCTTGTCCAGACGTCCACGCCCGAGCGACTCCGGGGACGCGTCATGGGGACGTACATATGGATCTTCTTCGGGTGCATGCCTCTGGGAGCACTCTGGTCGGGGATTATCGCCGGGCGGCTCGGGGAACCTGCTGCAGTGATGATCAACTCTGCGATCGCATTTCTTTTTGCCCTGGGGATCTGGATAGCATACCCGAGGTTAAGAGAGGAGTAACAACGGAGGACATTGCATGGGTTGTGCCGTCTTTCATGCGTATGAATATATCAACTGGTGATTCTGGAAGTGCTGAAAGGAGACTCAACAGCCGGAACAGGAACCTACGTCTGCAAGCCCGAGAGACCCACCGCCAGGACACACAGGACGATCAGCGTCAGAGCGACGTAGAGCCAATCGCGCTGGCGCGCGAATCCGAAGAGCGAAAAGACCACGCGGAGGACAGGTGTGGCGATGAGAAGAAGGAGGCCCGTCTGCACAATCGCGTCGGCGCGGAACTCAAACGCCCCCCGGAGTATCAGCGGGATGGAGCGAAGAGGAGAACCGCCGTCTTGAAAAGATCTGAAATCCGGAATCCATCCCCCCCGGATGATGAGGAGGTACACGCCCCCGGCTCCGACCACGACCGCGGCCACAATAACGCCGATGCGGAGGAGGTTTCCCAGGACGGCCTCCAGGGCTTCGTCCCTGTCCGGCGGGGGCGTATGCTGTTCGTCGGTCATATCCTCCCCGTGATGCCGTTGAATATCATCTCCACTGCAAGAACAAAGACGACGAGAGCGAAAAGCCTTCTCAGGAATGTTGTTCGCGCAGCGACCAGGAGCCGGGACCCGAAGAGGGAGCCGGCGAGAACACCGAGCATGACGGGCATTGCAAGCTCGGGGACGATATATCCACGCGCGATGTAGATTCCCGCGCTCGCCGCGGCGGTCACCCCGATCATGAAGTTCGACGTGGTCGTGGATACCTTGAAGGGGATCCGCATGATCCGGTCCATGGCGATCACCTTCACCGCACCGGAACCTATTCCAAGCAGACCCGAAAGGCCTCCTGCGATAATCATGAGCCCGAACCCGGGCGCGACGCCCGTGACGTTGTACGGCTGGCGGCGCCCATCCAGCGGATACGTTCCGTTCAGACCCAGGCGGAGAGCCGCTCCGTCGGGTTGAAGGGCCCCTGAATCATCGTGGGAGGCGCGGAGCGATTGGAGGGCGGAGGAGACCAGGACGAAGCCGAAGACGACGGCGATAACGCCCGTTGAAAGGACCCCCGCAAGGGCAGCCCCGCCGAGCGCCCCCGCCGTCGTCGCCACCTCCAGGAACATGCCGATCCGGATATTCGTGTACCCCTCACGGACGTACGCGGCTGCAGCGCCGGACGACGTAGCAATAACCGAGATAAGCGAGGCACCGATGGCATAGCGGATGTCGATCCCGAATGCCAGTGTCATCAGAGGGATGATCACGACGCCCCCCCCCAGTCCGGTGAGAGCGCCGAGCAGGCCGGCGAGGAGCGAACCGGCAAAGAGAAGTGATGAAAGAACGATGTACGACATCAGGAGATTGCACGCAGAAATGAGAAGAAGGGGCCCTCCTCCGGAGGGAAGGCCCCGTGATTCTTACTTAACAAGGACCATCTTTTTGAGCGAGGTATGTTCCCCGCTCACCAGCCGGTAGAAATACGCCCCGTTGGCAAGCGATGTTCCATCGAACGCAACATTGTATTCGGTCCCCGTTTGTGTCATCCCATCATAGAGTGTCGCAACCTCATCTATTGATGGCACCCCCTGCGGTCTTGTTGTTCAGTGATTCCGCCCCTGACCCATCTCTTCACATAGTAAACTGGCCCAATCTCTCTCTGTATTGAATCCCGACAAAACTAATACATTTCATAAGGAACCACTGTGACGGCGCGCAACTCGATCTGTACACATATGTGACGCTGAATGGAGATTCAGATAAGGTAAAATCCACACAGGAATTGGCCACTTCCGTGGACGATGCACACACCGTCCGCAGTGTGATCGAAAGCACAATCGGAAGGTCCGCAGATTGATCGACGACGTATTTGTAAGTGAGAACGTGTCAGACTATCCGCTCGAGCGGGACCTGGAACAAGCGGATCCGGTCGTCCGGCCTCGCGATCCCTTTGTTTGTCTCATTGATGTTCTCGATCAATGTCTCGAGGGCGGGCTGATCGGTGAAGGCGATCATCAGCATCGTGTTCACCCCGGGAAAACTCCTGGTCCCGAGATGGGCCTCGGTGCCGTGTCCCTTCCCCTTCACCTGTTCCCACCGTGTGTAATAGTCGATCCCGATTTTCTCAAGGATCTCCATCACGCGTGCGGTATAGACTTCATTGCAGACGACGAACGCCATCTTCATGGTCCGGTCTCCCTTTGAATGATCGGCTCAGTGTGATGAAGCCGCCGCGTGATCCAGTTGAACGCGGCGCGGAACGAAAAATCGTCGATGATCGAATACACGACCGGCACAAGGAACAGTGTGAGCAACGTCGATGTGATGAGCCCCCCGATCACCGCCTGTCCCATGGGGGAGCGGAACTCGCTCCCTTCGCCCATGGCGAAAGCGACCGGCATCATCCCGAATATCATTGCAAACGTGGTCATCAAGATGGGACGAAGCCGTGTCGCGCCGGCGTTGACAAGGGCCGGGGTTCTCTCCATCCCCCGTTCCCGCAGGACGTTCGCATAGTCGACGAGCAGAATGCCGTTTTTCGTCACCAGTCCCATCAGCATGATAATGCCGATCATCGAGATGACGGAGAGCGCGCTGCCGAAGACCAGGAGCGCGAACACCGCCCCGATAAGGGACATCGGGAGTGCAAGCATGATGGAGAAGGGGAGGGCAAAGCTCTCGAACTGGGCCGCGAGAACGATGTAGACGAACACCACCGCGAGGGCGAGGGCGATCAGGATATTCACAAACGACTCCGCCTGTTGTTCGCCCGACCCGGTCACACCGACCGAGTAGCCGGGGGGTGCATCCAGAACGCGTGTCCGTTTCGTGATGTCGCCCAGCACATCCCCGAGGAGCCGGCCGGAGGTATTCGCGTCGATGCGTATCTCCCGCTGCCTGTCGAACCTGTTGATCCTGGAAGGCCCCGAGCCGGGGCCAATGTCCGCCACGTAGTAGACGGGGACGAGGAGCTTCTGCTGGCCCGGAGAGTCCTTCGACCCCTTGATCGTAAGGTTCCGGATGCTCTCCAGGGACGTCCTGTCGCCGCTGGCGAGCCGCACCCTGACATCAATCTGATCCCCCCCTTCGGAATACTGTGTCGCGACGGCGCCGTCGACCATCGCGCGGATCCCCGTCGCGATAAGCCCGACGTTGACCCCGAGGTCCGAGGCCTTCTCTCTGTCGATGCGGATGCGCACCTCCGGTTTCGACGTCTCCAGGCTGTTTTCAACATCCACCGCGCCGGGTGTCGTGCGGACAATCGCCTCGACCCTGCCGGCAAGGTTCTGAAGCGTTCCGAGATCCTCCCCCCGGACGCTCATGATCACCGGCTTGGCACCCCCTCCCGGCCCCTGGGCGACCTGGATGCTCAGGTTGGCCCCGGGGACATCCGCCAGATCGCGGCGCACCTCCCCCATGATGCTCTCGATCCCCTTCCGCCCGGTGTTCTTCTTGACGAGCTTCACAAGCACGTTCCCCCTCGTCACGGGATCGTTCCCCGCGCCGATTGTCGTCAGTGTTGCGGTCACCTCCGGCCGTCTCTTGAGCACCTCCTCGATACGCGCGCAGATCGCTCCGGTCTGCTCGAGTGAGCTTCCCGGGGCGGCGTTCACGCCGATCGTGAACTCACTCTGGTCGCTGTTCGGGAAAAACGCCGAGCCGAGAAACCGTGTCAGGAAGAGGCTGAGGAAGAAAATCAGCACCGCGCCGCCGATCACCGCGAGCCGGTGGGCGAGCGACCAGGCGATCGCCTTCTGGTAACGCCGGCTCAGAAGCTCGAAGGAGTGGTTGAAATAGTAGAGACCGGTCCGGAGGATATTCCCCCCGGGGGAGAGATCCTCATCCTCTTTCCTCAGCCACCGGGATGCCAGCATCGGCGTGAGCGTGAAGGCGACGAACAGCGAGACGAGAACGGCCACGGCGACGGTGATGCCGAACTGGTAGAAGAAACGGCCGATGATCCCCGTCATGAATGCGACAGGAACGAACACCGCCACCACGGTGAACGTCGTCGCCATGACCGCCAGTCCGATCTCGCTCGTGGCGGCCTTCGCCGCCTCCACCTGAGTCGCCCCCTCGTGCATGTGCCTGTAGATGTTCTCGATGACGACGATCGCATCGTCGATGAGGAGACCGACCGCCAGCGACAGCGCCATCAGCGACATGACGTTGAGCGTAAAGTTCAGGGCGTACATGATGATGAAGCTCGCGATGATCGATGTCGGGAGCGCGATCGCGCTGATGATCGTCGGCCGGAGGTTGGCCAGGAAGAGGTACACCACGATCACCGCGAGGATGCCGCCGTACAGGATGTCGAATATGACGTCGTCGACGGTCTCACGGATGAATATGCTGTTGTCGCGCGCAATCGCGATCTGCATGTCGCCGGGGATCTCCTTCCGGAGGCGCTCGACCTGGGCCTTGATCGCCCCGGCCACCTGCACCGTGTTGCTCCCCGACTGCTTCTGGACGTTCAGGCCGACCGCGCGCTGTCCGTTCATGCGCGCGAGGCTCGTCCGTTCCTTGACGCCGTCATTCACGGCCGCAACGTCCGCGAGGTGGACGACTTTCCCCCCCGGGGTCGCCACGATGACGCCGTTGAACTGATCCACGCTCGTGTATTTCCCCATGGTCCGCAGCAGAAGCTGGCGCGGCCCGCTGATGAGGTTCCCCGCGGGGACCTCCATGTTCGCGGAGGCGACGCCCTGCACCAGATCCTGGATCGAGAGGTTATACGCCTGCATTCGGGCCGCGTCGACCTCGATCTGAATTTCGCGCTCGTCCCCTCCCACAAGGTCCACCGAGCCGACCCCCGGGACGTTCTCGAGCCTCTTCTTGATGACATCCTTGGTGTAGGTCGTTATCGATTTGCCGGACCTGCTCCCGGACACGGTGAGCGTCAGAATGGGAAGACTTGCCGGGTCGAATCTCGTGACCACGGGATCGTCGATTTCAGCCGGGAGGTTCGCGCGGGCGGCCGCAATCTTTTCGCGCACTTCCTGTGCCGCCAGCTTCCCGTCGATTTCCAGCTTGAACTGGACGATAACGAGGGAGAGCCCCTCCTGCGACGTCGACTGGATGTGGTCGACACCCGCGATGGGGTTGACGGCGTCCTCGATCTTCTTCGTGACGTCCGATTCGATCTGCTCGGGGCCTGCCCCCCGGAGGACCGTCGTCACCGTGACGAACGGTATGTCGACATCGGGGAACTGATCAATATTGAGCTTCGAATAGGAGAAGAGGCCGAGCACGATAAGTGCGAATATCATCATCGTCGCAAAGACAGGCCGCTCAATCGATACATCGGCAAGTTTCATCCGGACCCCGTCGTCAGATCAGATTCATGCTGTTACCTGTTCACCACCGTCACGCGGGAGCTGTCCTTGAGGTTGTTGATCCCCACAGTCGCCACCGTGTCGTGCTCCGCCAGTCCCTGGAGGATCGCCGTCCGTTCCCCGTCCGTGGCGCCGACGGTCACGGGAACCTGGAAGGATCGTCCGCCGCGGATGACGAACACGCGGCTTGTCACCCCGTCGGTCTGCACGGCACTCGCGGGAACAGCCAGCGGCTTCCCGGGAGGTGAAATGCTCAGATCGACCTTCACGAACATCCCCGGTTTGAACCAGCGGTCCGGCGTGTTCGCGAAGAGCGCTTTCACCTCAAAGGACCGGGAGCGGACGTCCGCCGACTTCGAGAGCTGGATGAGCTTCCCTGCGACCTTCCCTTCCGGCTTTGCCTCGGAGTAGACGGATGCCTCCTGTCCCAGCGCGACGTGCGTGACATCGGTCTCATTCAGACTGAACGTGACCTTCATCCTGTCGATGTCCGCCACGGTCACCAGGACCTCCCCGGGAACCGTCAGATCGCCCAGGCTCACATTCACCGCGGTCACAACCCCCGCGATCGGCGTCCAGAGCTCGACGGCGCTCCGCGCAGCATCGAAGTTCGCCTTCGCGACATCGTACGCCGTCTGCGCACCATCCAGGGACTGGAGCGCCACCGCCCCCTCGGCGTAGAGTGATTTCATGCGCTCGAGCGACTTCCCGGCGTTCCGGTACCCCGCTTCCGCCTGGTAGTACTGTGACGATGTCCCCCGTTTGTCAAGACCGACCGTCACCTCTCCCTTCCGCACACGGATGCCGACAGAGACGTTAATCGCCGTGACCCGCTCGGAGATTTTCGCAACGATGTTTGCCTGCTCCTCCCCCTCCAGGGAGCCCGTATATTCCCTCGTCACGATCAGGGGAGCCCGCCCGGCGACCGCCGTTTCGACCGGCACGATCTGCGCTGCGACCCCGCTTCCGGATTTTGATTGATCATCCCTCGCCTGCCCGCAGCCGGAAGTGAGGAGCGAGGATCCCCCCAGAACCGCCATCAGGGCGAGGGAAAACGACTGGACATTCATTCTATGCCTCACTGTATGCGTTGTCAGTGTCTGACGTTATACCCTGCCGCGTTTTCCCATTCCGCCTTTGCAACAAGGAAATCATATATGGCCTGTGCATGGGTCGCCCGGGCCCGCGTCATCGCAACCTGCGAGTCCAGGAGCTCGAGCTGCGTCCCGACCCCGCTCCTGTAGCGCGTCCCGGCGATCCTGACGGCCTTTTCCGCCTGAGCGATGTTGCGCTCCTGCCCCACGATCCGCTTCTTCGCCTCCGCCATCCTGAGTTCGGCCGCCTGGAGCTGTATCCTCAGACCCTCCTCCGCTTTGAGCCGGGCGTAGTGGACCTTGTCCCGGTCTATCATCGCCTCTTCGGTCCGGGCGCTCGTCTTGAACCCGTCGAACAGGGGGAACGAGAGCTGCAGCCCGACGTTGGCCGATGTCGCCCAGAGGTAGTTCTTGAATGCAAATGTGTTGTCCTGAGTCTGGTACTGATAGGACCCGACGAGGCTGAGCGTTGGAAAGAAGTTCGCCCGTTCAACGCTGATGTTCTTGTCGAGAATTTCTTCCTGGAGGGCGAGCTGCAGGATCGCTGGATTGGAGGAGAACGCGTTACGCCGGGCTTCCTCCATGACCTCCCGCGAAACATCGTCGAACGCGAACCCGCCGGTCACCCCGACCTCCGTCTCTAGAGGGATGGCGAGGAGGTTCTTGAGCGAGTTCAGCGAGAGCGCAAGCGCATTTTCCGCCGAGATGAGGAGCGGCTCAGTGTTTGCGAGCTCCACTTCAGCCCGCAGCAGTTCGTACTCGGCAGCGTTGCCGTGTGCAAACTGCAGACGGACATTCTCGACGTTCGACCGGACGACGTCAAGCCCCTGCCTGTTTGCCCCGGCGAGTTCGCCTGCGAGGAGCACGGCATAAAACGCCTTCTTCACGGAAAGGGTCACGTCCTGGGTGGTTGCGCGGTAGCCCTCCTCGGCGAAATCATGGTATGTGTGGGCGATATCAAGCGCCACACCGACCTTGCGGCTGAAGAGCACCTGTGAGAGGGATGCCCCCAGAATGTAGGAATTGTCGGAGCCGAGCTCCAAAGTTTCGGTGGAGTTCCCCGGATTGAAAACCGAGTTGGGCGGGAGAAAGAGGACCGGAAGTCTGATATTGCGGGTGTAGAGTCCCATGATCGAAATCTGCGGCAGCGCACCGGCCCAGGCCTCGTTCACCTGCGCGTCCGCTTTGTTACGTTCCTTCTCCGCGATCATCACATCGCGGTTTTGCCCGAGCGCGAGGGCGATGGCGCTGTCGAGCGTCAGCGTGATCTTCGTTCCGGGCAGGGAGTCATGCTCCCCCTGCGCCGAAGACTGCGCGTGGAGAATCAGGAGAAGAACGATGAGTACCCGTTTCACATCCATGGAGTTCCCCTTGGATCCTTTCCCCTTTGGTTGCTGCGAACAGACCGGAGCGCGCTGCGCCGCCGTCACGTGCGGGGCAGAGCCGCAGTGATTTTCCTGTACAGCGAGAGAAGCTGGTCCTGTTCGCGCTCATCGAGCGCCATGAGCATTGCGCGTCCAAGGCCGAGGATCGTGTCCGCCACGACCCGATGCAGGCCGGCGCCTTCATCCGTCAGGGCCACGCGGACGACGCGCCGGTCTTCGAGCGACCGGTGCCGGGAGACCAGTCCCCTTTCCACGAGCCTGTCGACAATGAGCGTCGCGCTGCTTACCGTGAGTCTTATTTTCAGCGCCAGCTCGCTCATCGTGCATTCCCCGTCCTGCCCGAGGAAAAATATCACGCTCCCGTCATGCTTGCTCAGGGCACTCATCTTCTCGTGCGCGAGGTTGTCCTGCCATTGCATATACCGGTCGCCGATCTTCCTGAATTCGGCCATTAATTCGGCGGCCTTCCTGTCGATGTTCTCCATTTGTCCTACAGGAATTCGATATTTGAATAATTCGAATATTTAATTAAGAAACTTTTCCGTCATTGTCAAGCCCTGATTCTCTTGAGTGTGCAAAGCAGGTTGTGTACCATGTGTGGCACTCCGGGCGCCCGGGGGAAAATCAGATCAGTTGGGGACGGACTATGAACATCGTCATACTCGACGGCTACACGCTCAATCCGGGAGATCTCTCGTGGGATGGGCTCGAGGGGGCCGGCACGTGCACAATCTACGAACGGACGCCCGAAGAGGATGTCGTATCCCGCGCACAGGACGCAGAAATTCTGCTCACGAACAAGACTCCGATCAGGGGTGAGGTGATCGCACAGCTCCCACGGCTCAAGTACATCGGCGTTCTTGCCACCGGCTACAACATCGTGGACGTGGCTGCGGCAACAGCGCGGGGGATCACCGTGACGAATGTCCCATCGTACGGGACAATGTCCGTGGTGCAGCTCGTATTCGCCCACCTGTTCAATCTGACACACCGCATCGGACACCATACCGGGGCCGTCCGGAACGGCCGCTGGTCAGAGAGCCTGGATTTCAGCTTCCGGGACTACCCGCTGATCGAGGTGAGCGGATTGACAATCGGAATCGTGGGGACCGGCCGAATCGGGGGCGCCACGGCACAAGCCGCTCTTGCATTCGGGATGATCGCCCTCTGCTCCGAAACACCGTCAGGGCGGGGAGCTCCGCCCGGCGTACGCAGAACGTCGCTCGACGAAGTCTTCTCCGCGAGCGACGTGGTCAGTCTTCACTGCCCGCTCACTCCTGCCACAAGGGAGCTTGTGAACGGGGACCGGCTCGCGCAGATGAAGCACTCCTCGTTTCTGATCAACACAAGCAGGGGACAGCTGATTGACGAGAATGCGCTCGCGGAAGCACTGAACATCGGGAGGATTGCCGGCGCGGGGCTCGACGTGCTCACACTCGAGCCCCCGCGTGGCGATAACCCTCTCCTCACCGCAAAGAACTGCTTCATCACACCGCACTTTGCCTGGGCGACAACTGCAGCGCGCGGGCGCCTGATGGCGGAAGTCACGGAAAACGTCCTGGCGTTCCTCGCGGGGAAGGAGAGGAACGTCCTGAACGGTTGATCCTCGGGTTGCGCCCCGCACACCGTCCGGAAGAACCGGCTACTGCCTCTCCGGATTCAGCGCTTTCACGACTTTGATCGCAATCTCCGCTCCCACACGCAGCTGCGCTTCCACCGTCGATCCACCAATGTGCGGCGACACACTGACACGCGGGTGATTGATGAGGGCCTGTTCCGCCGGAGTCGGCGGCTCGTGGGTGAAGACATCCAGACCGGCACCGCCCACCGTACCGGCATTCAGGGCCTCCAGCAGGGCGTCCTGATCGACGACTCCACCCCGCGAGCAGTTGATGATGATCACCCCTTTCTTCACCAGGGCGAGTTCCTTCCTGCCGATCGCGGGCCCCTGTGCGGGATCAAACGGGACATGCAGCGTGATGAAATCAGAGTTCGATAGGAGACGTTCTTTTGTCGTTATCTCGACGATGAAATCCATGGGGGCGAACGGGGGATCATACGCCAGGACCGTCATCCCGAATCCGAGCGCCCGGCGCGCCACTTCCTTTCCGATGTTCCCCAGCCCGACGATGCCCACCGTCTTCCTGTAGAGCTCGATCCCAGCGGAATATTCCTTCTTCGGCCATTTCCCCCCCTTCATCTCCGCGCTGCTTGCGTACAGGAACCGGCTCACGGCAAGCATGTGACCTATCGTCAGCTCAGCCACAGAGACCGCAGAGGCAAGCGGCGTGTTGAGCACGCGGATCCCCCTTGCATCAGCCTGTTTCACGTCGATGTTGTCCACCCCGACTCCCCCGCGGGCGATGACTTTGAGCCTCTTGCCGGCATCGATCACCTCACGGGTCACTTTTGTCGCTGAACGGACTATGATGCAGTCATACTCACCGATGCGCGCAATGAGCTCATCGGGCTTCACGCTTTGCTGATGGACCGTGTGGCCGGCATCAGCGAGAATTTTTGCGCCTTCCGCAGAAATACCGTCGGTGACAAGTATGTTCATGGAATTCTCCATCGGGTTGAGGGTCTTGAAAAGCGGGCCTGCCCGCAAATGTACAAAGGGGAGCCGGGGTTGTCAACTACGTATTGATGCCGGATCATCATATCGCCCGGACACCACATGGAGCACCATGACGTGGCGCTCATTCAGTGTAAGCGGGACGGCCAGCATCCCGTGATCCTGCTCAAAAGGAACGTCCGCCCCTGTGAGTAAATCCTTTACCCCCGGGATCCTGCGGTCTCCGATTGTCACCTCCAGTGTGCCGGACATGGCCCCCGATTCCGCGTTGATGACATAGAGTATCAGATCGTTCCCCGCGTCATGGACCTTCACACTCACAAACCCCGGATCAGAGGAGGCGAACCGGGCATCCGGTGTGACACCGGCTTCGCGCGCGAATTCTAGCAGGAGACGGTTCACCGGGTTGTCAGGCCGATCGTAATAGCTTGCGCCGAGCGGTACGGCGCTTAAGATCGCGGTCCCCGAGCCGTAGCTGTGCCGGATGACCGCCGGCCCATCGTCGTCGGCAAACGTCCCTATGACATCCGCCTCGGACCTCACGCGAAGCTGATCTTTGAAATACTTCCCTTGAAAATCGAGAGGAGCTCCCCCCGGTCCGCTCATCACCGTCACATTGTAGTACCCCTTATGTCCGGTCAGGTCGGGCCTCACGGCGCCGAAGAGCTCATCGAGCCCCGCACCCGGGCTGGTCTCATAGGCGAAATCCAGCTCGTCCAGCATCGCACAACGCGCGTCGGCCACAACCCAGCCCCCCTGCCGGGCGTACGCCATAAGGAGGCCGGCCATCTCTCTCCTCATGACGATCTGAAATGGAAGGTAGATGATCCGGTACGACTTCAGAGTCTCGAGATCGATACCCCTGTCCATCCTCAGCATGTCGACCGTTATGTTCGCTTCGTAAAGCGATTTGAACACGCCGGCATTGCTCTCGTACATGAAGTGTGTGGTCGCTCTCTCCGTGGTCTGTCCGAGCGTTTTGAGCAGGCCGGTCAAATCCACGAGTATGGCGGCGCGGGCTTTTCTGAGCCGTCCCCTGTAGAGGAGCTCCCCGTGCTGCTCAGTCAGGAGACCGAGCTCCTTTACTGCTTCTCCGCGCGAGGCAAGTCCTCCGTCGACGCGGCACAGGCCCCTCCCGAGCGCCTGGCGCCCCCGCATGAAGGGGAGCCACTGCCAGTAGATCAACCCTTTGCAGTCGTTGGCCAGCGCCGTCCAGGCAAGGAGACTCACGGCATCCTTCGTGAGGTAGCCGTTCAGTGCCAGGCCGTTCTGGGTATTCGTAAAGAGTTCCGTCACTATGAATTCACGGCCGGGAGACGAGCACCTGATCGTGTTGAATGTCATGTTATGAAGCCAGAACGGGCAGGGGGCCAGAGCGTGATCTCTTTCCCAGATGTCCGGATAGTATGATATGCCGTGTATATCATCGCGCTGGGCGATCGACCAGCTATCGACGGCATACGCACCGAAATTGCTGAAATCTGCCCAGGGAGTCCCGACAGGATTGGCATTGACAGGGTGCACAGTGTCGTACGTCCTCAGCGAGCGGATCAGCTCTTCCAGCAGAATGCCGTTAAGTTCGCTCCGGAACATGGTCCAATCGATCTGCGGCATCGATGAGATCCAGTCCTCGGCAAGAAATGGAGAGACCTGGTCCCACGAGGCGTATGCCTCACCCCAGGCCCGCCGCAACGCCGGCAACGAGCCGTATTTTTTCTGAAGCCAGCCCCTGAACCGGTCAATCACGTGGGGTCCGCCGGAACTGTAGTGCGGTTCGTTCCAGATGTTGTAGAAGCTCAGCGCGGGGCTCTTTCCATAGCGTTCGATCACCTCTCTGAGGTACTCAACGAGCAACGGGTAGACCCGCGGATCGGCAAAATCCACGTTATCCCGGTTGTTCCCCCTGCCGTTGTCAAGGGCGTACTGATCCCACAGTCCGTCGATCTCTTTGAATTTCCAGATAGGAAGATACGAGGCACACTGCTCCTCCTTCAGCATCACGGGAACGAATCGCAGTCCATTCTCTTCGATTTTCCGGATAACGTAATCCGTCCGCGTCCAGAGATGCCGCCGTGAGACCGGATCCCACTGGCCCATGGGGAACACCATGACATGGTTGATCCCGGACTCCTTCATCAGGGCGATGTCCCTGTCCGCCCGCGCGAAGAAATCTCCGTCAGTCTCGAACTGCTCGTGAAACGGGTCGTAGACCGTCCCGACGATGATCGTGCGGGGCGTGCGGGAGAAGGAGTGCGCAAGAAGTTCCGTTACCATGAATCGTTCTATTTGATTTCGGTCGTTGCGCGGGAACGGATATCGCGCGACGAACTCCCCGCAAGAATCTCGAACGCTCCCGGTGCCACGGTCCAGCGTCCCGCCGCGACATCGAAGAACGCAAAAGACGATTCATCGAGTGTAAGGAGGACGGTCTTTTTCTCCCCCGGTGCAAGCGACACCTTTGCAAACGCCTTCAGTTCCGCGGGGGGACGGGGTACGGGTGCGTGCCGGTCGCTGACATAGATCTGCACGACTTCCGCGCCGGGACGATTCCCCGTGTTTGTCAATTCAAGACTGACCTCGCGGGCGTAGTGTGAGGATCCGGGAGGCGCCGAGACCGTCAGTTGTCCGTATGAGAACTGCGTGTACGACAACCCGTGGCCGAACGGGAAGAGGACCTCCTTCTTCTCCCTGTCGTAGAACCGGTATCCGACGAATATTCCCTCCGTATATTCCGTTTTCCCTTCCCGGCCAGGATACGAGGCGAGTGCCGGAGTGTCTTCCCATGCCCTGAGGAACGTGACGGGGAGTTTTCCCGAGGGGTTGACGTCTCCGAAGAGCACGTCGGCAAGGGCGTTCCCCTCTTCCTGGCCTCCGAACCAGGCCTGGACGATCCCGGCGACCCGGTCGACCCACGGCATCAGTACAGGCGCCCCCGAGGTGATCACCACGACGGTGCGGGGGTTCGCCTTTGCGACCGCTTCCACGAGTTCGTCCTGCCCCGTGGGAAGTGCAACGGACGTTCGGTCGACCCCTTCCGTCTCGATCTCACTCGAATTCCCCACGCAGACTATTGCCAGGTCGGATTTCCTCGCGAGTTCCACCGCTGCGGCCGTGAGGTCGTTGTGCAGCGGGAGCCATCCGAGCTGGACGAGCGCACCCCCCTCGCCCTGATAGTATTCGAGCTTCACGGGAACTTCTTTTCCTTTTTCGAGCCTGATCCGCTTTCCTATTGTGAGCCCCGCGTGGTCCCCCCAGTTGTCGATGAGGAGATTGCCGTTGACGTACAGCCGGGATCCGTCGTCACTCCTTATGCTCAGCTCAAAATCCCCGGTCTCCGGGGGGATGATCGATCCCGTCCAGCGGACTGAAAAATGTTCCTTCGGAAGACCTTTCGCCGGTGCGTCCCCTCCCCAGTCAAAGTTGACCTCCCTGTCGATCCGGGTCAACGCGGGGATCCCCCGGAACTCCTGGTTGTCGAAATACTCTCCAAGCAAGCCGGTCATCCCTTCCGCGGCAGAAGGGGGGCGGAGCGATGTGGATTCCACGGTGAGCAGCTCTCCGGCCATTTGACTGCCGGGGGCATACTGTACCGCGATCTTTCCGGCGGCCTTCGCGGTGATCCCCTCGAGCGGGCTCACGCCATAGAACGCCGTGACCAATGCGCTCCCTCCTCCCCCGGTCCTCGCGACCGCGGCGTTGGGACCTACGACTGCTATGGAACGCACGCGTGACGGATCGACGGGAAGCAGACCGGTCCGGTTCTTCAGGAGCACGATGCCGGCGGATTCAACCGTACGGGCGAGCGAGCGGTGTCCGGGGGAGTTGACGACGCTACTCTCCGGAGCGTGGTGCGGCTCGAAAAGCCCTGCCATGTACATCACCCGGAGCATGCGGGTGATCTTTTCGTCGATGACGGATTCACTCACCCCGCCGTTCTTCAGCTGGGGGAGGAGGAGACTCTCGTTGAGAAAATCACCCCGCGGCATCTCAATATCAAGCCCCGCATTGGCCGTCGGGGCAGTGCTGTGCACGGCCCCCCAGTCCGATACGACGAACCCCTTGAAGCCCCATTCCTTCTTCAGTATGTCGGTCAACAGGTACCTGTTCTCGCTGCACCAGTACCCGTTCAGCTTGTTGTAGGCCGACATGACCGACAGCGTCCCTCCCTCCTGGACCGCCGCCCTGAACGCGGGAAGGTAGATCTCCCTCAGTGTCCGTTCATCCACCTTCTCGTCGATCGTCATCCGTTGAAACTCCTGGTTGTTGGCGGCAAAATGCTTGGCGCAGGCGATGACATGTTGCGACTGGACTCCCCTGATGTACTCGACCGCCATCCGCGACATGAGATACGGGTCCTCACCGAAGCTCTCAAAGCTCCTCCCCCCCACAGGAACCCTGTTGATATTGATGCAGGGACCCAGGAGCATGTTCCGTCCTTTCGCTCTCGCCTCGAGGCCGAGCGCCTCGCCGACCCGGCGAATGAGCGGGGGATCCCATGTCGCCGCCATCGCAATGCCGGCGGGAAACGCGGTCGACTGCTCCCAGCGGACCCCGACAGGTCCGTCGGTCATGCTCAGCGACGGAATGCCGAGCCGGGGGAGAGGCTTCGAATCGAACCCTGTCCCGCCGAGCATGGAGATTTTTTCTTCGAGCGTCATCTTTTTCAGCAGCGTCCTGACATTCTCCTCGATATCCCCCTGAGCGCGGGCAGTCCCCGTGAGTGAGGTCATGGCGAGACCAATGACAAGCATTGTTGAGAACCGTTTGTATCGTTCCATTGCATGTGCCTCATTGTTTTCTTTGTTTGAGAATTTCATTCCATATCAATGCGCTCGCTCCGAGGACGGCGGCGTCCCCCTCCTTCAGTCCCGACGGGAGCAGCTTCACCTTGTTTCTGAATATCGGGAGGAGGTATTCTTCGAGAGCCCGTTTCGTCGGATCGAATATGAGCGCTCCGGCCGAGGCCAGGCCGCCGAACAGGATGATGGCCTCGGGACTCAGGTGGGCGACGGAGTCCGACAACTTCATGCCGAGTATCCGCCCCGTGAACTCGAACGCCTCTTTCGCGATGCCGTCGCCCCGTCCTGCCGCATCGGCGATCATCTTTGAGGTGAGGTCGCGCGGGGCGATCGCACGAAGCTCGCTCTCCGTGCGGCGGCGGGAGAGGAGCTCGCCGACCGTCCGGCAGATCCCCGTGGCCGAGGCGTATGTCTCGAGATGCCCCCGTCCTCCGCAGCCGCATTCCCGTCCCTGCGGGTCGACAATCGTGTGTCCTATCTCACCGGCGAACCCGTCGGCTCCGTAGACCAGGTCTCCTCCCGCAACGATGCCGCTGCCGAGCCCCGTCCCGAGCGTGATCACAACGAAGTTCTTCATCCCTTTTGCAGCGCCGTAGAGCATCTCGCCGAGCGCAGCGGCATTGGCGTCGTTGGTGACCGCGACGGGGAGGTCATAGTATTTCCTGACGAGCGCGGCGACGTCCACAACCCCCTTCCAATTCAGGTTGGGGGGGTTCTCGACAGTCCCCCGGTAGAAGTTGGCATTAGGGGCACCGATGCCGATTCCCTTCAACGTGTATTTCCCCGTCAGCGGGCGGCACATTTCCTCGACCTTCTCATGGAGTCGGGCGATCAGGTTTTCCGCAGGCTCGTGGGCGTTCGTGGGGATGGACATCTCCGTGATCCCCTTCCCCTCCCGGTCAACGAGGCCGAATTTGGTATTCGTACCGCCGATATCGACTCCTAACGTCACATCAATCATTGCCATGGTTTCATCCTGTCTTTTGCTGGTTTTCCCATCCCCTCATCTCTCCCTCACCTTGAAGTGTCCTTCCGTCACGTCGCGGGAGTTCGTGCCGACATACACCGTGAACGTCCCCGGTTCCACCACGCGCCTCATCGAGTCGTCATACATCAGGAGGTCCCGGGCCGGGAGTGAAAATTCCACGCGCCGCGACTCTCCCGGTGCGAGAATGATCCTCTGAAACCCTTTCAACTCCCTGACCGGACGCGTGACGCTCCCGACATCCTGACGCACGTAAAGCTGCACGACTTCCTCCCCGCGCCTGGTCCCGGTGTTTTTCACGCGCACGTCGACAGCGACTGTGCCGGCAGTGTCAATCACCTCCGGGGAGAGAGTCACGCTGCCGTAGTCAAACGTCGTGTAGCTGAGTCCATAACCAAACGGAAAGAGGGGGGAGCTCGGGAGGTCGCTGTACCGGGAGGTGAATTTCGACGTGTCCACCGGTGGCCGGCCTGTGTTCTTGTGGTTATAATAAAACGGCACCTGCCCCACTGTCCGCAGGAATGTCAAGGGGAGCTTCCCTGACGGATTATAGTCCCCGAAGAGGAGGTCCGCGATGGCATTCCCTGTCTGGACGCCGAGAAACCACGTTTCCATTATCGCCGGGATGTGCGCCTCCGCCCAGGCGATCGACAGGGGGCGCCCGTTCATGAGCACGAGCACGACCGGCTTCCCTGTCGATGCAACAGCTTCCACCAGGGCATTCTGGATCCCCGGAAGATCCAGCGTCGACCGGCTTGCAGCCTCTCCGCTCATCGCGCTTGACTCCCCGACGGCGAGGACCACCGCATCCGCATCATTCGCCGCTTCCACGGCGAGAGCTATTCCACTCCTGTCGGCCCCCTCTATTGTGCAGCCTCTCGCATAGAGAAGACGTGTGGAGGAGGGGACGGCGTTGCGGATCCCCTCAAGGAGCGTAACGACATCCTCCGGCCGGCCGAGAGCGTCCCACGGCCCCAGGGGGTCGGCCCTGTCATCCGCCAGGGGTCCTATCACCGCGACAGACCTGATATTCTTTGAAAGCGGGAGGAGACCCCCCGCATTCTTCAGGAGCACGATTGATCTCCTCCCGGCGTCACGTGCCCGCGCAATATTATCAGGACTGAGAATCGTCGATCGTTCCAGCTCCAGACTTGAATGCCGGTAGGGGTCATCGAAGAGGCCGAGTGCGAATTTGACGCGGAGGAGACGACGCACACCCTCATCCAGCAGGGGCGAAGTGACCTTCCCCTCCCGGAGGAGCCGGGGGAGGAAGAGACGGTACGCGCCCGACTCCATATCGGCGTCCGTTCCCGCATTGAATGCCAGTGCAGCCGCCGCCAGGGTATCGCGGGCGACACCGTGAGGGATCAGCTCCGTGATTGCCATCCAGTCGGAGACAACGAAACCGCGAAACCCCCATTCATTTCTCAGGATGCCGGTGAGGAGCGCATGATTCCCCGTGGCCGGCACACCTCCGATTTCATTGAACGAACTCATCACCGTGAGCGCCCCTGCATCCACGGCGGCTTTATAGGGGGGGAGATACACTTCACGCAGCGTCCGTTCGGACATGTCCACGGTGTTGTAATCCCTCCCCCCTTCGGCCCCGCCATAGGCGGCAAAGTGCTTTGCACATGCGGCGATCGAGACATAGGAGGCGGGATCGCCTCCCTGGAATCCCCGCACACGGGCGGCGGCCATGAGCGAACCGAGAAGAGGATCCTCTCCCGATCCCTCGGCAATCCGGCCCCACCGGGGATCACGCGCGATATCCACCATGGGGGCGAATGTCCAGTTGACACCGGAGGCGGCCGCCTCGGCGGCTGCCACACGCGCGTCTTGTTCCACCATGGCCGTGTCCCAGCTGCTTGCCTCGGCAAGTGGTATGGGGAATGTCGTGCGGTAGCCGTGTATGACGTCGAGCCCGAAAAGGAGTGGGATCTTCAGGCGTGAGCGCTCGACTGCGATTTTCTGGGCTGCGCGCGTCGCCGTTGCCCCCCACAGGTTGAAAATACCCCCGATCCGGCCACGGGCTATCAACTCCCCCTGCTCGGCGGAGACCGAGGGTCCCGGAAGGGAGTCGCGCCCCTTTGCGGTGTACTGGACCAACTGTCCGACCTTCTCATCGATCGTCATAACCCGGATGAGGGAATCGATGAGTCTCTCCCCCCGTGCATCACCCGGCCAGTGACGCGGCTGGGCAAAAAGGGAATGTGCGGTGAGGAGGATTATCAGAGCAGGAAAGAGCGGGGGACGCGTCATGAATACCTTTCGTTCTGGGAGGGAGGAATCAGCGCATGAGGAGTGTATTGTACGACGTTCCGCCGCAAGATTCAAGGAACTCTCCCGGCTTATTCCTTCAATCCTCCCGCCATGATCCCACTGATGTAGTGCCGCTGGACGGCGGCAAAGAGTATAAGCACGGGGGCGATCGTCATGACCGACCCCGCCATCATCAGCTCGGTATCCTGCACATGTTCCAGCGAGAGGTTCGCGAGTGCCACCGGGAGCGTATACATGGAGTCATCCGTCATGACGATGAGGGGCCAGAGAAAATCGTTCCAGGTCCCCATGAACGTAAATATTGCGAGCGTCACGAGAATCGGTTTGCACAGGGGAAGGATGAGGGACCGGTATATCCTGAAATCACCGGCGCCGTCGATCCGTGCCGCCTCGATGAGGCTGTCGGGGATCGAGAGGGCGAACTGGCGTATCAGGAAAATGCCGAACACGCTCGCCATCCCGGGGATGATGACCCCGATATAGGAATTTATGAACCCCATCTTGTTGAGCATAAGAAAGAGGGGGAGCATCGTCACCTGCGACGGGATGACCATCGACGCGATCAGGAGCTTGAACAGGGGGTCCCTGCCGCGGAACCGGTATTTTGCGAATGCGTACCCCGCCATCGAATTGACAAAGAGAGAGATCGCCGTTACGCTCACGGCAAGAAATGCACTGTTGAAAAGGTACCGCGCAAGGTTCAGATTCGTAAACAACCTCGTGTAATGCGCAAACGTTATGCGCGCGGGGAGGAAGGGGGGCGGGAAAGCGCTCGCATCCCCGGTGGGCATCAGCGAGGCGGAGACCATCCACAGGAGCGGGGCGAGCGTCAGCACGGCCACGAGGCCGAGGAGAATGTACAGGAAGACAGTCCCCAAGCCCTTCATGAGGCCTCCCATCGCTTCTGGACGCGGGACTGGAGAAACGAACCTGCCATTATGAACGCGAACAGGACGAATGCCAGCGCGGCAGAATATCCCATGTTCCACCACCGGAAGCCCTGCTGGTACATCAGCAGCACGATGCTGAGAGTCGAGTTCAGAGGTCCCCCCTGCGTCATCACGTACGGCTCGGAAAAGAGCTGGAAGTACCCGATCATCGTGAGGATGCTGATGTAGACGGTCGTGGGGGCCAGGAGCGGGACCGTTATGGTCCGGAGCTGCTGCAGGTGCCCGGCACCGTCAATCGAGGCGGCCTCATAGAGCTCCGCGGGGATGTTCTGCAGCCCCGCGATGAATATGACCATGTTGTAGCCGAAATTCTTCCAGACCGCCATCAGTATGATCGCGGGCATCGCCCAGTGTTGATCCCCCAGCCAGTCGATGCCGCCGATCCCGGCGAACGACAGGAGGTAGTTGAGGAGCCCGAACCGGGGATGATAGATGAACCGCCAGATAACGGCGACCGCGACGAGCGTCGTGACGACCGGCGTAAAATACGCGGTACGGAAGAAACCCTTCCAGCGGACGAGCTTCGATTGTATCATCAGCGCGGCGGCGAGCGAGACGCCGATCGAAAGTGGGCCGCCGATCAGGAGGAATTCGAGCGTGTTCCGGAACGCCTTCCAGAACAGGGGGTCCGCCAGGAGCTGGGCGTAGTTCTTGAACCCGACGAACCGGGCATAGTCGAAACTGCCGAGCGCGTAGATGTCGAAGTCCGTGAAACTGAGCGCGAACGCAGCGAGAACGGGGACGAAGAAGAAAACGCCTATCGCGACAAGTGCCGGACCGAGGAACAGTATCACCGCCCTCTTACCGCCCATGGAGGAGCCACCTCCTCTTCTCGAGTATCACGTTCACTTCACGGTCGAGCGCCCTGAGGCCGTCTTCCACCGTGTACTGGTCCATCGTGATGAGTTCGGCGTACTCGCGCACTTTCTGTGCGATCTGTTCCCACTCGGGGACCTTCGGTGTCGCCCTGACATGGTTGAGCTGCAGGAAGAACGCGCCGGCGAACCTGTTGCCGGCAAGCGCCGGGTCCCGCCAGGTTTCCACGCGCGCGGGGAGGTCCCCTGTCAGCCTGTAGAACTCGAGCTGCTGCTCAGGTTCCGAGAGGTATTCTATCAGGCTCCAGACGGCCGCCTTGTGCTTCGACTGGCGGAACATCACGAGGCTCGATCCCCCGGCGAGCGACAGTCCGATGCCCCCATCCGGGCCGGGGAGCGGAGCCGTCATCCAGACCCCCTGAAGCGAGTCGGGGAGCCTGTTCATGAATTCCCCGATATACCAGGGGCCGGTGATATACATGGCGAAGAAACCTTCGGCGAACGCCTGGTACACGCTCACGATCTGCGCCGTCTTTACCGGTGCCCAGCCGTTCTTGAAGAATGTATAAAAGGCGTGCATGGCGGCGGTGAACTCCGGACCGCTGAAATCCCCCAGCGTGTTGTTTTCCTTCAGGAGGGAGGAGCCCTTCTGAAGCCCCAGTATCACCGGGGGGGCCCACTCGTTGTTTGTCGAAAAGAAGTTGGCGTAGCTCCCCGGAAACCGGCTCTGCATTTTCGCCGAACAATCGAACCACTCCTCCCATGATCCCGGCGGCTGTGCGTTCCCGGCCGCGGCAAGAAGGTCGGATCTGTAGAAGAGAACGCGCGTATCGACATACCAGGGAACACCGTACAGGAGCGAGTCCATGACATTGGTATCCCAGATCCCGGGGAAGTAGGAGGATTCGTGCACCGTTTTCGAGGCGGCGACCCACGGGGAGAGGTTGTCGATCGTGTTCAATGTCCTGAATTCCGGAATCCAGGTGTTCCCGATCTGGCACATATCGGGCAATGACTCCCCCGCGAACGCCGTCAGGAGCTTTTCGTGCGCGGCATTCCATGGGATGATCTGGACCCTGACGTCAATATCGGGATGCCGCTTGTTGAAGGCCGGCATCAGCTTTGCCACATGCTCCCCCTCCGCCCCCAGCGCCCAGAACGTGATACGGGTCCGGCCGTCCCCGGCGCCCGTACAGCCCGCGAACGCCGCAAGGAGCGGGAGTGTAAAGAAAAAAAGCCGGACCGGAGATCTGCTCATGTCGTTCGCCCCCCCGGGAGAAATGCCGTTACGAGATTGAGCATGTACTGGGCCGCCACCGGGTCGATCCTCCGGGAAAAGAGGTCCTCCTGTTCGCCGCTCATCAGAAGTCGCCCTCGTGTCTGAATCCTGGAGACGACGATGCACCCCTCTCCGGCACGAATGAGCATCACCGCTGCCTGGGCGAGATTCAGACCGCACATTGCGAGGGTCTCCGCCGGCACGTCGGCGCGTACGGTGTGCTCCGAGACCATCTCCCCCCCGAGCGCGCCGTTGAACATCCTGAGATGATCGGCACTGATGTTTCTCCAGAGGGGATGGGAGACATCCGCCGGGAAAACGTAGGAATCGTATCCCCCTTTTTCGGCATCTGCGCGCCGCTCGATCGTGAGGCTCACATCCCTTATAAGGGGGAGCGTCTCCCTCTGCCGGTTGCCGAACTCCGGCTCGAGCAGAATCAGTGCAGCACCTTTTCTGACCGCCTCGTCGATCGTCGCGATCTCACGGAGGTAGACGGGATCGCGCAGCATCCCTTCTCCAACCAGGATGAGGCCGCACCCGGCCGGATCCTCCTCCCCCAGGGGCGCGGTGAGGAGGCCGTGCCGGGCAAGGAAGCCGGTCACTTCACCGCGGGAATCCGTGATGAGGCAGCGAAGGCCGCGCGCGGCATCCCCCCGCAACGCGCCGCAGACATATGTGATTTTTCTGCTCTCGGAGCAGCGTCCCTCAGCCCCGAAGAGTTCCGCAACGAGTTCGTACGGACCCGGATCGTCCGGAAATTTCAGTTGCACCGGGACTATGCTGCACCCGGATGGACCCACGCGTACGTCCTCCCGGACCTCGTGTACCCACGTGTCCCGGTCGCGAACAATTCCGTAGCGGAGCCTCCCCTCCCGCTCCACCGGGTCGTCATTGAACACGAACAGCCGGACGTTCCGGGTCTCCCCCGCCGCAAAATGTCTGTCCCACATCTCCACGCTCACCCCGAAAGGGGCGAACGCGTTCTTCAGCGTGCCGAGAAGAGGCTTGGGGACAAGGCGAGCGATGTCGCCGAGGAACCAGTGTCCTGTGGGTCCCGCATCATTGCTCAGATAGACAAACGGCTGAATTGCATCCACGCGCATCCGCCTGAAAAGCTCGATGATCTCCGACGCCAAAAATGACTGGTGTGCGATGAGTCCGTCCTTTGTCCATCCGCTCCCGAGCCATCGCTCGACGACATCCGCGGTGAGGACCGTCGGGTTGTTCTCCTTGTCGAGCCACCACCAGAGGAATTCGTTCAGCATTTTCGGACCCGGCGATTCCTCAATTTCACGGAGACCCCGGGTGAAGCCGAACTTCTCCGCGTTCAGGACCGGGCCCAGCGAGTAAATGTACGGATGCTCTTCGAGAAAATCGACGGATTCCCAGGGCCGGGACGGGTCGAGCTGCTTCATTTTCGGGACCACGACATCCTGGACGACCGGGTCGGAGCTCTCGTTCAGGGGATCCCATATGATGATGCTCGGGTGGTTCCAGTTGTCCTCGAGCCACCGGGTGAACTCCTTCGTGATCTGCGCCTCGGTACCCGTCGTGGTCCAGAACATCCATTCGTTCTGCAGGAGCATTCCCCCTTCATCCGCGATGTCGTACCACCTGCTGTACATCTGCCCGATGTGTGCGCGGAAGAAGTTAAAATTGTGCCGCTTCGGGATCTCGATGAGGAGCTTCCTCACCCAGTCAACGTCCCACGGGAGGAGCCCCCTGTCCGCGTCGGAGAGAAACCGGTGGAAGGCGATGTTCCCTCCCTTCAGGAATATCCGCTTGCCGTTCAGGAAGAATCCCCCTTCCTGCACGCGGAACTCCCTCATGCCGAACCTCGTCACCAGCGTGTCCACGACGTCCCCTTCCACGACGACCTCGACGAAATGTTCATAGAGAAACGGACGATCCGGGCTCCAGGGAAAAAGAGGGTCGACGGTGTGTATGAACGCATGGACGCTCTCCCCCGCCGCAGCCGTTTCGGAGACGATCTCCTGGACGCTCCCGACAGGATGGCCGGATATGTGTTCGCGGAGACGCGAGACGACTTTCAAAGGCACGCGTGAGGGGGCGGAGTTGTGAAGCGTCACGATGACTTCCGCCGTGGATTCCCGGTTCCGGGGAATCACCTGGACAAGCGCAACGCGGGGATTCCCGGCAAGTATGAGTGTCACATCCCCCCAGATACCGGGGATAAACGTCTGACGCTCCTGATCCCTGCCGACCGCACTTTCAGGGGGAAGAGTTTCTTTGAGCCCGACACGTACGGTGAGCTCGTTCGGACCGTCATACCGGAGGTACGGCGCGGCATCATACTCCTGCGAGGTATAACAGGCGATGTCTCCCCCCAGGAGGCTTCCGTTCAACCAGACGGAGGTTCCGAACATCGCCTGGTCGATCCGGATCGTCGCGGTCCGGGTGGGGGAAGCGGAGTCGACCCGGAAAGAGAGGTGGTACCAGTGGTAGGAAAAGGAGAGCCAGTCATACGACGGGGCGGCACAATCCACAAGCGAGGGGACGGGGATATTCGAACGCCACTCTCCCAGCGGGGCTTCGGCGGTCCCGGGAGCGATGTCCCAGAGGCCGTTCAGAGGCTGAACATATCGGGAACCCGTCGGCATCATGGCACCTGATGTTTCGCCCGGAGGTATTCCCGGACCCAGCCCCATTCAGGCTTCAACACGGGGGCGGCGTTCATCATCCCACCGAACCCAATGAGACGCCGGGTAAACATATTGTGCCGGGAAATATCGACCTTCTGCAGCCTGCCGTAGTACATCTTCACGCCGTACTTTTGCGCCAGACCGGCAATGAAACCGTCGATCGCATGTCGGCGCTTCTCGTAGCGAATTCTGGGACGAATGAGCCTTCGCAATGAATCGAGCGTGATTCCCCCATCGCCGGCCGTTCCACGCCTGGCGAGAACTCTGAAGACGGAATATCCCCCCTTGACAGCGACCGGCCCGATCAGCCTGCCCGTATCCGCCGCGAGAGCCCGTATGCCAAGTTCAGGGTACGAACGGACATGAAAGAAACCTGATTCCCCGCCTCGACCTGACCAGCCCGGCCGCCGTGATATCCTCCGCGCCAGGTCCGCCATGTCGGCACCGCCGGTCAACCGATCCACGCACTGAAGAGCTTCTGAGAGGCTGTCGGTCAGAATCTCCCGCACGTCAACTTCGTACGAAGGGTCGATCCGCCTGCCGTTCTCAATCAACGCTTCCATTTCATCCTCTTCACCCGGTTCGTCGCCCGGTATGCTCTGTTCCAGCATCAGTGCGCGCCAGTTATCACTCCACGCCGCAAGATCGTGCACCACCGACGGGGAATTCTGCAGGTGTCGCCTGTACCCCTCACGGGCGAGGAGTTCCTCTTCGACAATTCTCTTCACGCTCCCGTTGAGGACAGAAAGAAATATGTTCCTTCCAAGGGAAGGGGAGGAGAAAGGCTCAATCCGGAACGCCTGGATCGCCGTGCCCAGGCTGAACGGGCCGCCGGGCAAAGAGACCAGCTCGCGCCCGAGATCCGGGCGCAAATCCGATTCGAGAACGTCGATTTCTTCAGGGGCGAGAAGGAATCTCCCCTGGCTCCTGTGCGCGTCGGAGTCGGACATGATGATCGCATATATCGATCTGGCAAGGAGCCCAAGCAGATGCCTGTCCGCCACTCCTTTCTGCGGGCTGAGAACGGAACGCATGAATTCTCTCCCCCTGAGACGGGCTTTTCGCGACCGCAGGATGTCTCTTACAGAGGAGAGCTGCTTTGCAACATCCTGTTGCGCATACCGGGGATTCGTTTGCCCTTCGACAAGGAGGAGCACGACCCAGCCGAGGTTTTCCGAATAGTACGGAGCGGACACGGGGTGAGCCGGGCCCAGCGCATAAGCGTGATCTTCAAGTGATTCGTCTGCAATCCCGAATTCCACCGTCACGGTGTCCCGGGAGAGAAATCCCTCCCCGGATCCCGGAGGAGCGACACTGTCCGGAGTCGCAATTGCATGTATTTTCTCCGACAGTTCCTGACCGGTGAGCTCCGAGGAGCAGCGGAGGACGACAACCCGGAGAAGTAGTGCATACTTCCTCACCCCGGCCTCCATTTCACCGGGGGAGACGCCCACGCTGTCGGCAACTTCCCTCCTGTACAGCTCATCTCTGACAAACTCCCGCTCGAGGCCCCCCAGCCGAAGGAGCATGAGCGTGTCAAACCCGATCCCGCGCTCTGCAGCCTCGCTCGCGAGCAACCGTTCCGCGACGAGCGATTCGAGAGCCTGCACTCTTGAACTGTCAAATGTCCGGAGGCGCTCTTTTCCCGCCCAGGGCATGAGTTCGATCCGTTCGAAAAGATCCCCGGCAGTGATGATGCCCGCCCCCACCTCGGCGAGCGTATCGTCAGGGATGTGAGAAGAATTCTGAGCAGGAGAGCTGAGACCACAGAGTGAAAGGATGAGAAGTATCTGCACCGGGCGGGGGGGCATGGGCTCAGTGCTCCTCCAGCCAGCCGCCGGTGAAGCCGGCCCGCTCAAGTCCCCGGACGACGTACGGGTTCTTCTTCATGACATTCCAGACGAAGCCGTTGCGGAAGTTCTCTATCATAAGCACGAGCGGGCCCTGGTCGATCCCCAGATAGTCCCCGTCAAACCATCCACGGGGACCCGTCTCAGGAGTGAGATATGTCGGATTGAATGAATCGACAAATCCGCATTCCCTCCAGACGCGTTCGCCGAACCGATTTCTCATTCCCTTAAGGCAGGGAATCGCAATCTCCGGAGCAAAGGGGAGTGAACCCCCTGCGGCGGACGGAGAGAGCGTCCCGTCGTCGTTTGTCCAGTCGACAGATACACCGCGCGCAGCATACGATTGAAATACCCGCGTGATCCCCTCCACGGCGAACGAGGTATCACGAGGGCCGTCACAGGCCGAGAAGCCCCAGATCGAATCCGCATAATCACGGTACCTGCGCGGGTTGGTCACTGCGTAAGCGCGCTGGGCATAGGTCGCACGACGGGAGTTCTCGAAATAGTCGATTCCTTTCGACCTCATGTATGCGTCCTGAATACCCCTGAAATCGATCCAACAATGCGGGAATTGATGGCCGAACAAGGGACCGAAGCTCACGAATTCCTCTCCTTCGAATTCGGCCCAGACATACCTTGAGGTCCAGTGGTTCCAGACCGCCGGAGGAACAGGAAAGGTCGGAGAGCCCAGTGCGAGCAGATACAGGAGCATGGCCTCGTTGTAACCACGCCAGGTCATCCTGTGAAAGCCTGTCTCCGGCTCCCAGCCGAGGTGGATCCCTTCTTCATTTCCCATCGCCCACCGCCAATCGACGCGCCTGAAGAGGGAATCCGCCGCCATCCTTATTTCTTTCTCATCACCTGACCCGCGGTCGAAATACGACTGGCAGAACAGGACCCCGGCCATGAGGAGGGCCGTGTCCATCGTCGAGAGTTCGCAGTTCCACGTCCTGAGACCCGATTTCCTCCCCAGGAAATGGTAGAAGAAGCCGTGGTAACCCGTCGTGCCGGCTGATGCCGGCCCCTGCGGGAGCGCGATCAGCAGCCTGAGCGTTGAGAGCGTACGCCGCGCGGCTTCGCCTCGCGCAATCATGTTCCGTTCGGCGGCAACAGGATAGGCCGTCAGGGCGAACCCCATTGCACCGACGCTCGCGGGGGACTGCGACGGAAATCGGTCGGGTGTCAGCCCTGTGGCCGGATCAGTTGCGGTGAGGAAGAAAAGCAGCGTGCGCGATTGCAGTGTATCCAGAAAGGGATCCCATGGGGGGAGGGGAACGCCGGAGGATCCTTCCCCTCGGCCCGCAGGTCCACCGCACCGGACGATCGGGAGGAGAAGAGCGAGAAGAAGAATTGTGATCAGAGGCCTCTTTATCATCCGTCAGTCTGTTCTTTGAGTCGCCGCGTCATTTGAGCAGAACGATCTTCCTGGCGCCGGTGAAACCCCCGGCAGTCATTCTGCAATAGTACACGCCGCTGGCAAAGGAATCCGCATGCCATTCGACCGTGTGATCGCCAGGCCCGAGAAAGCCTTCCACGAGCGTTGCGACTTCCCGTCCCAGGACATCGTACACTTTCAATGTCGCATGCACAGGGACAGAGATGTGAAAACCGATGATTGTGGACGGATTGAACGGGTTGGGGAAATTCTGGAATAACGCCGGCCCCGCCAATATATTGGCGGAGGGCCGGACACTCGCCGTAACAGGCATGAAGCCGGCCCGCTCGAGGCCGAGCTGGATCACCGGGCTCTTCATAAACCTGTTCCAGACCGATTGCGTTCTGTAGTTCTCGACCATAAGCACAATCGGACCCTCATCGATTCCGATCTCATCCGGTCCCCACCATGACGCCTGCAGATTGAATGCATCGCGGAACCCATAAGGGCTCCAGATGCTTGTGCGGTACTGGGAGTACATGTACCTGAGTGCGGGGAGAGACACTTCGCTCGCGAAAGGGAGCGATCCGGCCGCGGCTGTGGGTGCGATCGTGCCGTCGTCGTTCTGTGCCGGCGGGGCCCCGCGGGCGGCGTAGCCGTTGGGAGGCGGACCGTCGCAGGCAGTCAATCCCCAGAGATTCTGGCCATAACTGGCGAAGTGCCCGGGGTTCGCGACACAGTACTGGCGCTGTGCAAGTGTCGCCCGTCGCGTGTTTTCGGCATACGTGATCCCCATCCCCCTCATGTACGCATCGGCAATATTTCTGAAATCCACCCAGCAATGTGAGTACTGGTGCCCGAACAGGGGGGGGAAACCGACGAATGTATAACCCGCATACGTCTCCTGCGTGTAGCCCGACACCCAGCTGTTCCAGACTGAGGCCGGAAGCTGACTGTTCACCGCACCGAGGCCAAGGAGGTTGAGCACCATCCCTTCATTGTAGCCGATCCACCTCGCGGGTATGAAGCCCGATCCATGGTTGCCGGCAGCGTCCGGATACCATCCCATTGTCAACGATGACCCGCCGTCCGTCATCCAGATCCAGTCCACACGATTGAATATCGAATCGGCCAGTGCCCGTATCCCTGTTTCGACCGAGTCTGTCTCCGTGAAGTATTGCCCGGCATCGAGAATTCCGGCAAGAAGGAGGCCGGTGTCAATCGAGGAGAGCTCAGTGTCCCCCGATCGGGTCGCGGTGTTCATATCGAGGAAATGGTAGAAAAAGCCCTTGTATCCCAGGACACCCGCCGAGGCACTGCTCTGTGGCCCGTGCCAGAACGTCCCCAGCGTCGCCAGGACGCGCGCACGTCCTTCGAGGCGCGTGATCCACCCGTGATCGACGCCGATACAGATCGAACTGAGCCCGAAGCCGACCGAGGCGATGCTCGAAGCGGATGTGGAGGAGCTCCGGTCCTTTATCAGGCCGTTGTCGGGATTTGATTCGTACCAGAAGAAGTCGAATGATGCGTGCTCCAGAAAATCAAGAAAGTCATCATCCGTCGCGAACGCGTGAGGAACCACTGTCACGGTGTCGGAATTCGGGCTTTCCACCGAATTCGTATTTACCGCCCGAACCACGTACGAATATGCGGGTCCGTTCGTGACACCCAGAGCCGAAAAGCCCTGCGATGTCAGCGTTCCCACGCTGACCTTCGCATACGGGCCGGAAGGCGAATAGGCGCTGTACACCGCGTAGCCAAGCAGGTTAACGTCGCGGTTCCTGTCCCAGTGGAGCATGACACACTGATCGCCGGCATAAGCGACGAGACGTTGGACCGCCGATGGACGTGTCGTGTCCGGAGGTCCCGCGGCAATGATCCTGATATAATCGATCCACACCGTATGTACGGCGCTGTCAGCCGCTCCCTGGGCAAAGTTGATGTCCTTGAGAACCGCCAGGTTGAACCCGTTGTAGGGAGAGAATGCAGTGAGCGGGATGCTCACCCGTTGCCATGTCGTTGTGTCACCGTCAATCCCGGACGGAAGGTATTGCGCAAGATTGACGGCATGCGCACTCAGATTGGCATTATCCTCGAGATCAGCCATGGGAAGCAGGGCGGCTGCGACAGGGGCGGGAGCGTTCACATAAAACACGACACTGTCATAGCCGGCGGCGTTGCGCGGCGTCCAGGCCGGACTTGCCACGAAGATCCGCCACGCGCCCCCCGCAATAGATCTCCACTGCACCAGCCCGCTGTTCGCTCCGGAGTACGCCTGGCCATTCATAACAGGAAGCTTATCCCTCGGCATGTTCGGTCCTGCCAGCGTCAGCGAACTACTTCCGGATGAAAACCCGTATGAGGCGTCATAGTAGGCTCCGCCCCCGGGATTCTCATCGAATATCACCAGGTCGGGTTTGGTCTGTCCGGTCGCCGGGGCGACTGAGCAGCAGAGGGCAACCAACAGACATGATGCACGTGCGCGGCAGATCGTGAGTCGCATGTCATCTTTCAGGAGGATTTCACGTCTTTTCCCATAACCACTTCCACCCTATGCTCTGAGCCTGGCTGAAACACCGGAAGGAGCCTTGTGCCATCGCGGCAACGCCCGTCGTGCGGCTGGCCGTCGAGCAGGATCGAGGCCACGCCTGTCTGGACGCCCTGAGGGTTTCTGACGAGGATGTGATACACAGCACCGCGGAAGAGCCGGCGTACGCTGAACTGTTTCCAGTGGGGTGGAATGCACGGGTCGATTGCCAACCCGTCGAATGCCGGGCGGACTCCGAGGATGTTTTCCACTCCGACCCGGAGGAGCCACGCAGCTGAACCGGTATACCAGGACCAGCCACCACGGCCGTAGAAGGCGGAGTCAGGTCCTTCGATATTTCCCGGAGTAACATATGGTTCAGCGCAGTACTCGTCGGGATGCATGCCCCGGCGGATCGGGTTGAGTCTCGAATACATCTCGAACGCCAGCGTGCCCCGCCGTAAAACCGACGCCGCAATTATCGCCCACGTCGCAGCGTGTGTATAGACCCCCCCGTTTTCCCTCGTGCCGGCCGCGTAGCGGGTCAGGTATCCGATGTACCTGTCAATCGTCCGGTACGCAGGATGGAGAAGCACCGGACCGGCCTTAAAGAGAAGCCTGCTCTCAACGGCGTCCATCACTTTTTCGGCCCTTCCGGGGTCTGCGACGCCGTTGATCACGGCCCAGGTCTGGGCATTGAGGAATATCTGCCCTTCTGTATTCTCATGACTGCCGATCTTCTCACCCGAATCCTTTGTCGCCCGGAAATACCACCCACCGTCCCATGCTTCCGTATTGAGCACGGTGCGGAGCCGGTCCGCTTTCTCCCGGTAAAGCGCCGCGCGGGGGTCATCCCTTTCCCGTTCCGCAACTCCGGCAAAGTCCTTCAGTATGCCGTAGAGAAAGTGCCCGAGCCAGACTGACTCTCCCTTCATCTCAAGTCCGACGGCACTCAATCCGTCGTTCCAATCCCCCTGCCCGATCAGGGGAAGACCCCGGGCGCTGGAGCGACCGAGCGAGTGATCGATGGCACGAGCCGCGTGATCGTACAGCGACGAAGAAGCATTCCCGTCGAGGAATGGTTCTTCAGATTGCAGGACGCCGAAATCCGCCGTCTCCCGGAGATAGTTCATCAGCACGAACGGGAGCCAGAGGAGATTGTCGGAGATATTGTTGCGGAGGCCGATCTCCGAAATCGGATGCCACCAGTGGTAGACGGAGCCGTCCATGAATTGGTGCCGTGCATGAAGCTGCAATTGCCGTTTGGTCTGTTCCGGATCGATCGGGAGGAATACCTGGCTGTCCTGAAGCTGATCGCGGAATCCGAATGCGCCGCCGGTCTGATAGTACGCAGTGCGAGCCCAGAGCCGGCCGGATATCGCCTGATATTTCAGCCAGACATTGGTCATGATGTCCATGGCCCTGTCCGGCGTGGAGACCTCGAGGGTTCCCAGAAGCGACTTCCAGCGGCGGCGGACTTCCTGAAATGCCGTTTCCACCCCCTTCGCGGAGCGGTATTTCCGGATGATCTCCTCCGCCTCGGATCGTGAATCGGCGGCACCGACAGTGAAGATCACAACGCTTTCTTCCCCGCCGTCCAGCGCCAGGTCGACAGCGAGGCTGCCGACCGGATCGAGCCAATTCCCCGACCGCTTTCTGAGCTTGCCTTCCCTGACAGCCGCCGGCATACGCAGGCTTCCGTACATCCCGAGAAATGACTCCTTGTCCGTGTCAAACGCCACGGGCCTCCGGCTGCTCGAGTGGAAGGCGACGTAAGGCCATTCGGTATTCCAGTGGCCCCGGTCCCCCGGGACATCCCAGAGCCGTTTGGTCGCAAGAACCGCACGGAGGTCGGCGTCATACGCCGTCTCAATAAACGATTTGTGAAACTCGCGGTGCCAGTCGGGTGCCGCCCCGAGTCCCCACTCAAGATACGTGAAGAGCCGGAGCTTCCGGGAGTTCCGGCCCGTGTTCCTTACCTTCAGCCGCCAGAGCTCAACGGGTTCATCGTTGGGAACGAATATCAACAATTCAGTCTCAATCCCCCCGGTGCGGGAGCTGATGACGGTGTAACCGATGCCATGGCGGCATTCGTAGCGATCCGGTTTCCCGCACACGGGTTTCCAGCCCGCAGACCAGACGCGTCCCTTTTCATCCCGGATGTAAATGTACTTCCCCCACTCATCACGCACAAGGTCCTGTTCCCACCGTGTAATGCGATTAAGCTGGGCGTGGGTCCTCCAGCTATATCCGCTCCCCGTTTGCGACACAGTAACGCCGTAGTCGCCGTTGCTGATGACGTTGATCCAGGGTCGCGGGGTTTCGGGCGTGGTGATGATATACTCGGTTCCGTCCGGCGAGAAATACCCGTACTTTGTACGAAACTGGCCGGGTGATTTCATGCGGGGGAAGGATTTCAAGAACAGAGACCGGGTCAGAATGCAAATGCGAGCGTGACGCGCTGGACTCCGCCGAGCCTTCCGAAGGATGCCCAGGCGTAGTCGAGTCGGAGGTCGTAGCCGAGGCCGTCCCACTGCACTCCTCCGCCGGCGGTCCACCCCACCTCGGAGTCCTTCAGGAACAGGCTCTGGTAGCCTGCGCGCAGGAAGAGAATTCTCTGGAAAGCCCATTCCGCCCCCATGTCCACGCTCTCCGCTTCGTCGCTCGGATGGAGGGCGTCAACGGCGAGCGTGACCGTATTGGCCCCGTCGAGGACGACGGGGTAGCCGAGGCCGACCCGAAACACGATAGGGAGCGTGAAGTAATCGGTGTTGAGCGTGGCAGGAAGCGTGCTGTTCGCCCCATAGCGTGTCGGATCCTCGTTGTAAGAGACCCGCAAATCCGTCCCGTCGAACCGCCCCTTTGTACCGAAGTTAACGAGACTTGCGCCGATGCGGAGCCCGTCGGGGGAGAGCTGGTAGATTGTCCCGATGTTCACGCCGAAAACCGCCACCGAGCTGTGCCAGATCCTTTCGCTGACGTAGTTGACCTGTATGCCGAACGAGAACCTGTCGGTCACCGCCATCCCCCAACCGAGGCCGATCAGGAGATCGCTGACATTGAACTGTTCCCCGGTGCCCAATGGCTGCTCCACCGTCGTGACCGGGATGTCGCCCGAGCTCAGATTTGTCACCGCAAGAGCAGCGGTGCCGATCGAGCCGATGCGGACTGCTGCGATCGCATTGCTGACGGTGATGCCCGCCAGCCACTGGTTGTATGTAAACTGAAAGTCCGATTTTTCCAGCGCCCCCAGCGCTCCGGGGTTATAGAAAGCCGCCACAGCCTCGGCCGACGATGTCACGCCGGCACCTCCCATGGCAGCAGAGCGTGCTCCGGGATCAATCAGCGTGAACTGGCCGATCGTCGTCCCCGTTTTGGACTGCGCGTGGAGTCCTGCGGCCGCAAGACAGAGGAAGAGAACGAGACCCTTCATGAGATTCTGAACCGGGGGCTTCATTTTATGATCGCGAATTTTCCGACATATGAGTCGAAACCCACGGCTTCGACATGAAAAATGTAGAGCCCGGGCGCCACATCGAGGTTGTCCTTCGTCCGGAGATCCCAGACCGCATATCCGCTCGTCGAGCCGTCCTGGCGGAGTGTCTGGACCAGATCGCCGCGGACGGTGTAGATGCGCACTGTCGCATTGACAGGAAGGCCCCGGAATTCCATCCGGCGATCGCCGCGCCCCGTCGTCGCAAACTTCTGGGGCTCAAAGCTCGCGGCCCCGGCATAGGGGTTCGGTACCACGTAGGGTGCGGTCCTGTACTGTTGCTTTGCGAGGCCGGGGTTGATCAACTGCCCCTTCGTCGTGAACGCGTACACGTCGTCATTCGCCACCGGGCTCGTAATCCGTGCCGTGTACACGTCGCCCGGTGCCGGCGGAACAACGGACGATGCGGGGGTGGGTGTGTTGAATCTGACCCGCCATGTCGGCCAGGCATAGAATCGGGCGGTATCCCATGGGAAGTAGGAGTACACGTCAATCCATTCATCGGCAAGTGAGAGCGTGCTGTCCTTGCTCGCAACGTCTTCATGGAGCGCGCATTTCAGGGGAACGGGCCCCGACGGTGTGTTTGCGACGGCCCTAAACTTCACGGGGACAGAGGGGGCGCCGACAACAAAGAGCGAAGTGTCAATCGGGGTAGCGGAGAATGTCAGCGTGAAATCATAGGGATACCCCGGCCTTGAAACATCGATCGAGTCACGGCTGAGATTTGAAATCGTCAGCGGCGTATGCGCTGCGTTGCCGAGGGCGAATCCACTGTTCACAGAGTCGAACGAAGCGACATCCGGGGTCGAGACCACGGCGAGTATCCCGTCCCCCACAGGGCCGCGCCCCTCCCCGTGGAAGTCCGCCCCGAAGGAGTATACCGCTTTCCCGGAAAGGCTGTCGGCGAGCTCATACCTGACGGCGTGCCTGCGACCGGGCGATGCTCCCGTGAAACGGAGCAGCAATGTCGTGTTATCGGGGACAGACTTCGAATCGAGTATCGTGAGGCCGATCGCGGCGCTCCCCGTCCCTGCGATGTGCCTCACCTGTGTCGCCGTGGCCTGCGTATAGCCGGGGACCGCCGGTTCAGGCCTGACGTCCACGACATTGACAGGGAGGACGGTCCCCCCCCGGAGCGTGCGGGAGACCGTTATCGCATTCTCAGAGGGAAAGAACCCGAGCGAGTCGTCGCCGTGGCCGTATGCACAGACCGCGTAGAAATACTCCTGGCCGTTCTTCACCGTCGTGTCGGTGAACGAATGCATGAGACCCGAATCCGTCCCCAGCCAGTAGTGCACTCCCTCGATCTGTTGGTTGGAGAATCCCTTGATGCCGTTCACAAGGTCGAACTGGGCCATGGGGACCCCGTTCCCGAACTTGTCTGTCCCGAGTGCGTTGGTTATCACCCGGGGATCACGGAATTCGGGATCTGTCGAGCGGTACACCCTGTAGCCTTCGAAGTCGTTCTTGCGTGTCACCGGGTCGATCCCCCGCTCCGAGACGTCCGTCCACATCACGCGGACATAGTGATCGCCGGTTTCAGCAGTCGCTGTCGGGATGGGGGGAGGGACGGCAAACTGGTAGTTCGCATTGTAAATCTGCTGGACTGTCCTGACCACTGTCTTCAGTTCGCTGAGATCGCCCCCGTAGGCCAGGGCGAGTGAGAATCTCTCGTGGTCGCCCGGGGGAAGCCGGAACGTGCCGGAGGCGAACAGAAAAGCGATGTTATAATTCAGAACGACAGGCACGTCGAACCGGTTCGCCGGGACCGGATCGGTCCACTTCTGGTACAGGACGGGGGGCCATATGCCGAAGAAGACGATGGCATCGACAGGGTCCGCCGGAGAAGGGCCTTTGATCCTGTTCATCTGAAACCCCGTCAGACCAATCTGATCGGATTCATCCTTGTCCGTCTGATCAAAGTCCGGCTCGCCGGCTGTCGGGATGCCGTCTCCTTCACCCAGGTCGTGCGTCCCCGGAACGCCATCCGCTCCAAGATCGTCGTACGTGACATCCCAGTTCATGTTCTCGTCGCCGGTCCACCAGATCCCCTCCTTGAATGCGGGCCTGTTCTCCAGTTTCCCGTAGAATGCCTCGAAATTCGCCATGTTGTAGCGCGCGTTCACATAGGCGCGGATGTTGTCCTGTCCCACGATTTTCGTTCCCGGCCCGCTGTCGCGCCTCTCGTCCGTGATGCCGTCGCTGTCATTGTCGATGAGGTCGTAGGGATTGCCCGGCGTCTCCATATACGCATACCCCAGGTATCCGGTCGGTGCACACGTGCTCGTAAGATCCACGCCGTGTCCGTACTTGTCCCACGTATAAACAAGATTCAGGCCTGTCGAGCGGTCAAAAAAGGCGTTGTCGTCATCGGACTCCGCGACACCGTCGCACGAGATTGCCGAACCGCCGACTCCCGAGTCCATGTAGAGGCCGAAGATGATGTTGTCATGGTAGTCTGTCGTCCCCTCGTTGGTAATATCATAGTGCCAGAAGATGACATTTGTCGCCTGCGGGTTCGCCCACTGGAAGCCCCGCACCTCGACGCGGAGCCCGAGCCCGCGCCGCGTGGCATCGCGGGAGTCGGGGAAAAAATGATCCCACCTGTCGTAGTAATCATCATCCATCACGAAGAAGCTCTCCTGGTCGGCGTTCGGCCTCTTACCGAAATATCCGTTCCAGCTCCCGGGCCACCCCGGATCGTTGGGATCGTTCGCTTTGTCGGGCCAGCTTTCCGGCCAGGTCCTCGAGTCGCTGCTGATTGCAATAGAGCGCCCTCTGTTGATTGAAGGGTCCGCCTGGAAATAGCCGGGGCGCGGCTCAAAGCGCATGACTTTCCCGGAATGAGGGCTGTTGTCCTGCCGCTCGCGGTACCCTGTTTCCATGATGAATGCCGGCGAGACGCCATCCATGACGCTTGCAAGGACGAACGGGGTTATACCGTCCGCGTAGTTGAGCCCGGAGCCTTTGGGCACCTCCACGGAATGAAAGACGGAGAGGTCGACGTGTATGGGATCGGGGGGATAGTCGCCGACCATCCCGTAATTCCAGAAGATTGTCCGGATATTCCCCGCATCGTGCGTCCCGGACCGTTCGGCGTCGTTGCTGCCGCGCTGACTCTTGGGGACAACCGGCTGCAGGGAATTTTGCGCCGGAGCCCGGAAGTGCGTCAGGCCCGCAAGCACGATGAGCGCGAGCAAACTTCGTATCTCTGTCTTCATCATGGAATCATCCCGCTCTTGCTTCATCAAGGATGTTAGAACCTGATACCGACACCGGCCTCGACCCTCCTCGGGGGGGCGAAGCGGGAGGGATCCGCAAGCGCCTCCCTGTCCGCCGCCGGCGACGTCGAGTAGTACGGACTTCCCGTCGATGCAAATACGGAACCGTTGGCAAAGCGTTCATCCGTCAGATTCAGTGCGCGGGCGAACACCGTCAGCGTCACAGAGCCGATGTGGAAGTACTTCTCGGCTCTCACATCAAGAGAAGTCCACGCAGGCTTCACCGAAGAATTCGTCTCGAGCTGGGCGCCGAACGCCGAGTTCACCGCGGGGGTATACGGGCTGCCGCTCCCGTAGCGGAGGATCACCGTGATCGAAAGGTCGTCCTGCTGCAACCAGGATGCCGCGAGGTTGACGGTGTGGCGCTGGTCCCAGTCGAACGGCTCCACGCGGGGGCGTGCATCCTGGCCCGATGCAGCACGGGTTGCGGTCTCATTCGGGTCGCTGGAGTTTCCCACAGCATTCTCGTAGGTGTAGTTCAGGGAGAGGGAGAGAGAGGCACCGAACCGCTGGTCGAGCGAGAGCTTAACGCCGTTGACGGATCCGAAATCCACATTGGTGAATCTTGCGTATCGTGCGTCCGCGTAGGAATCGATGAATTCAACCCCGAGGAGGTCCCGGATGTCTTTGTAGAAGATGCTGACATCGATGCCGAGGGTCTGGCCGAATTGCTGCTTGAACCCGAACTCATACTGAACGGTGAATTCCGGTTTGATGTCCGGATTGCCCAGGACGCCGTACTGGTCTATCCCCGCCTGAAGGTTCCGGAGGACCGAATAGTCCGAATTGGAATAGAGGAATTGCATCTCCGGCATCTGGTAGAAATGTCCGTACGAGAAATAGAGCGCGCCGGTTGCCGTTACCGGGTACGACATGCCGAGCCGCGGGGCGAGGACGATCTTCTTCGTCGTCCGCTTGAGATACGAACCCGGCACGTTCCGGATTGCGTTCGCAGGGTTTTCCAGATTGCTCGGCACCGTCGAATTGGCATCGAAGTATTCCAGGCGAAGACCCGCCCGGATGAGAAAATCGAGGACCTCCACCCTGTCCTGGAGAAACGCCGCAATCGTGATGGGATGGTATTCCCGGAAATCGGTGGCCAGAGTATCGGGAACGACACGGATTGTCGATTGCGTGCCGGAGACGATGTCGTACGCCAGCGCCGTCGGGGCCCCGAAGCCGAGCGCTGAGGACTGGGTTTCGATGCCGAACTTGAACAGATGCGCCTGCGACACCTGGCTCGTGACGGAGACTTTGATGAGAACCGTGTTTGTTTTCTGCTCAAACCGTCCGATATCATATCCCTGTATGATCGCCCCCAGCTCATAGTTCGGATCGCTGCGCGGCGCGCCGGCTCCGGCGTAGGCAGGATCATACGCCGAGGGGAAAGCAAAATCAGTGTACTTGAAATAATTCTGCCTCAGACTGACGGTATAGAAGGTGTTGTCGGAAAGCGTATGCGTCCAGTCGATGCCGTGCACGAGCGACAGCGTCTTCTGTGTTCGTATCCCGTCGGGGTCAAACCGGTAGTTGAAATCGTATCTGTGACCATCGACGATCCCGCCGATCGCCTGGTAGCTGATCTGGACGTCCGGGAGGGAGCGGTTTGACACCTTGAGCTGTCCCGACCATTCGCGGTGATCGTTCATCGCCACCGCCGCATTGTCCCCCGTCGGCGCGAAGATCTTGTTGCTGAAATCCGTCGCATCGGCCGGCAGGAAACGGCGCTGGCCGTACAGATACCCGTCGTCCGTGAATCTTCTCGCGTTGACGAGGAACGTCGTTTTCGGTATTCCCGATGGGCCGCTGAGGGACACGGTATAGCTCTGCACATGCGGCGGAAACGCGGACTTCAGGTAGGGAAAACCGGTCGGACCCGAGCTGCCTGTCGCGTATTCTCCTCCATACGCCTCGGCGGTCGCTTCATAGCGTTCATCGGACCCGCTCCGGAGCACCGCGTTGACGACGCCGCTCATCGCCTGCCCGAACTCCGCGTCAAACGTCCCCGTGATCACCTGGACCTCCTGCAGGACGGATTTGTCGAGCTGGACGACCGAGGAGTTGTCATAGGGATTGTTGACCGAGACCCCGTCGACCTGATACTGCACCTCTCCGGCGCGTCCCCCGCGGAAATGCCCGTCGACGACGCCTGCCTGCAGGTTGACGAGGTCATTCAGGCTCTGGACCGGAAGGGCATTGATGTCGTCCTTGCCGAGGATGGCCACCGAACTGGTCTGGCGCGTATCGACAAGAGGCTTCTCGGCAACAGAGGTGACCTCCCCCATCGAAATCACCGATTCTGCAACTGTGACGTTCAGCGTCGTCGTCTGTCCGGCACTCAGGCGCACCTCCTTCACGAGGTTCGTCTGATAGCCGACCGCACTCACCCTTGCAGTGTAGTCCCCAACAGGAACGTTCAGAATCAGATAGTAGCCGTCCTCATTCGCCGCGGCGCCGAGTGTCGTGCCGACGATCTGCACGTTCGCCCCCAACACCGGCTGATTCTTCGCGTCGACGATCCGGCCGGTCAGTTTCCCTTTCGTGTCGGCGAAGGCGCCGGAGGATGCCGTCAGTGCGACGAGGCAGGTCATGAGCACCACCGGCTGGCGCGCATACCGCCCCGCATGATGGAGGAACCATGAAGACATCATGGAGAATCCTGAAGAAGATCGCACGTAGAATGAGGGGGGCTCTCGAGAGAGTGTGAATCACCAGGGAGCCTTTTACCGCTCTCCCGATCGCCCCGCCCCGTTACATGTATGACGCACGAACCTTACTTGATCAGCACCATCGACTTGGCCGGCGAGAGGAGCTTCGCTCCCGTCGCGGAGGGCGTGAATTCAACCCTGTAATAGTAGACGCCGCTGGCGAACCGCGTTGCATCGAACGTCTTCTCCTGCGTCCCGGAGCCCGTGACCGTGATGTCTGATGCGTCCAGAAGCTGTCCGAGGACGTTGTAGACATTGATATGGGCCAGACCCGGACCCGAGACGCTGAACTGGATTTTGGTCGAGGGGTTGAACGGGTTGGGATAGTTGCCAAGGAGCCTGAATTCGGCGGCGACATTCTGACCCGGCTGAGACGCAATGCCCGTGACCAGCGTCGAATTGTCCAGAACGGCAAATGCCGGCGTTGAAGCCCATGGCCATTCGCGGAAAAACCAGGTACGGTACGCAGAGGTGTCGGTCGTGGTCAGGTCGTAGTCATGGTAGTTCAGCCCGATGGCCACGACTTTGTTTTGCTGGCCTGCCGGATAGCCGAGTTTCGTCAGGTCGAACGACGCCTCGATCTGGTAGCCCTGGCTCGGGGACCCGGCCGGAGTGTTGATCGTCGAGCCCGGCTTCAGATGCACGCCGTAGGCGATCGCACCGCGTGTGATCCAGAGTGGTGCATCCCATTGTGCCGAAGAACCGCCCTTGCTGACGCTGTCTATGGCAAAACCGAATCGATACCTTCCCATGAAATGCACGTTCGGGTCCCGCAGAGAGTCAGACGGGATTGTCATGTTGACCTGCAAGGCGTCGAGCTTATCGTCGCCATTCGCAGAAACGAGGGATGCGTCGGTCACATCCGCGCCGACATACAGTATGTCTCCCTTGAAGAACATCTTGACCTTCGCAAGTCCCGCGTCGATCGGTGTCGCGGGACCGACGGGAACAAAGCCTCCACTCCGGTCGGGACCAATCGTCGGGTAGGCGCTCTTTATTGTGTTGTTCCCGAACTGAAGGCTGACAGACGGGACATGGTTCCAGACGTCTTCCGACATGTTGCCGTCGACTGTGGGCGCGGCATAACTGGCCGCGTTCGGTATCGTAAGATCATACCCGTACGCAGGGAGGACCGCCGTGTTGACATTGACGTCGTTCCTCACAAGAATACGGCCTGCGCTCCCCTGGCCATCATTTCCCCATTCGTTCATAAACCAGGCTTTCATCCCAATCGCATTGGGGAGTTTCAGCCAGTCACCGTCCCATACACAGAATGTGGCCTGGATTGCATCAGTCGTCGCGGTGTTTGCGTTATACCCGAGACTGTCCAGTGAGACAGACATTTCGAAGACATAGCCGGTATCCGCAACGATTTTTCCGGTGCCATCGGTGTCGCTGTTTGCAATCCCCTGAACCGTGTATGCCGCCTTCAGGATTCCGCGTGAGGGAAGGTCCCCCCCTTTGAGGTTCGGTCCCTGCCCCATGCCGCTCGAATCCACCCAGGAGATGAATATGTCCTTCTGCAGCGTTACGCCGCTGGCGGCACGCTGGTTCCGCTCGTAGATCCCGCCCAGCAGACCGTCGGAGTTTTCCCAGCCGTTCCCGCCGACCGAGCTGTCCTTCGCGATCATGGCGATGTACAGCATGTTCTTCGATTTGTCGGCCAGAAACTTGAACACCACGTTCGGACCGTCGGTGGTAGCACCGGTCCCGACTGTGGTCTTCCAACCGCTGGAAGGGTTCCCGTCCTTCACACCGTATTTCACGACGACTGACTCGGCTTTCGCCCAGACAGCTTCATTGAGAACACCATCGAGGGTCATTGTCGCACCGTTGATGTCGCGCGCCCAGACATAATCCTTGCGCGGCTGAAACTGTGCGAAGGCGGCCGTTGCCACCAGGATCGTGGCAAGCAGCAACAATAGTCCACGTTTTTGCATGACGAACCTCCTGCATGTTTTTGTGTAGTGTACGAGATGAATAGACCAGTGACTCTGGGACCGTCCCATGCCCGGCTGCGGGCATGATTGCCCTCACACAGGCACGCGTACCGATGGAACAAATTCGCATAATTGCCGAGGTCACCTCCTTCTGGCACCGGTGAGACTTCTGTTAGTTTGTGCAACCACAAGAATGCCGCAGGCTGAGTCTGGTGGGAAGAACGGATTGCTGCTTCGCGTGGCCGTTTCTGTTCTTCACAGCATGGATCACCTGAGTGATGGCGGCGACGCCCAGGCCGTCGATGTCAACATTGACGGTGGTCAGCGAGGGGGTGATATACGCAGCAACCGGGATGTCGTCGAACCCGACGAGCGCGATATCTTCGGGGACCCGGAGTCCCGATTCCCGGATTGCGCTCAGAGCTCCGATCGCCATCGAGTCATTCGAAGCGACGATTGCCGTCGGCCGCGGATTCCGGGAGAGCAGCGTTCTGGCCGCATCGTAACCGGAAGCCTCGGAAAACTCCCCCGGAACTTCCAGGTCCGGGGACACCACTGCACTCCCCTCAGCGATCGCGTCACGGTACCCGCGGAGACGCTCGGCGGCATCGATGTTATGCTCCGTCCCTTTGAGAATCCCGATCCGTGTGTGGCCATGGGAGAGAAGATGATTCACCATCTGGCACACCCCGCCTCTGTTGTCGATGTTGATCGAGTCGAAGGCGTTCCCGTCGACATGGCAGTTGAGAAGCACAACCGGAAGAGTCCGGGGGAGATTTTCGTTCAGCGTGCTCGCGTCGATGTGCGGAGACATGATGATGAGCCCGTCAACCCTCCCGCGCATCATTCTCAGAGCAGCTTCGATTTCCTGGCGGTTATTGTGGGAGCTTGAAACGAGGAGATGAAAATTGCTTTGTTGTGCGGTCTGGTCGCACCCCCGAATGACTTCAGAGAAGAATTCACCGAACAGGTCCGGAAGGAGGAGGCCGATTGAATCGGTCCTCCGCATGCTGAGGCTCCGCCCGAGGACATTGGGGACGTAGCGGAGCTCTGTCGCTGCTTTCTTGACACGCGCCCGTGTCCCCTCCTCGACGGGATCCGAGTTGTTGAAGACGCGCGACACGGTCGCTATGGAGACCCCGGCACGCGAGGCAACTTCCCGGATTGTGACGCTCATGAACCGCCCAAGAGGAGTCGAAGAACAGTCAGCGTGATGTAAACGTTTACATGCAGAACGAAAAAAAAGAACGCGGAGCATGTAAGCGCTTACATACGAGTATAGGGAAGTGAGGACAATTTGTCAAGGAGAATCTTTACGATTTTTCGAGTTTGGGAGTTTGGGGGGGAAGAGGGAACTTGAAAACGGGCCTGTTTTGCGGGATTTTTCGGTGCTATCTGTCTACACCGTCCGAGAGAAGACAGGCTGCGTCTTCGACATCGCATTCAGATAGGCGTCAAAGCACATCGCAATGTTTCTCAGGAGAAGCCTCCCTGCCCCGATGATCGAGATCGTCGTCCCCTCCAGCCTCACGAGTCCATCGTCGACAAACTGAGCGAGATCATGAAGGGATGATTCGAAGTAGGTATCGAACACGATCCCGAAATTCCGTTCGACCCGGCTCTTGTCAAGCTCCAGATCGCACATCAGACGCATGATGACATACTTCCGGATCTGATCGTCATCCGTCATCCGGTAGCCGACATGGGTGGCGAACCGACCCTCATCCAGCGCCCTGTAGTACTCGGGGATGTTCTTCGTGTTCTGCGCGTAGCTTTCACGGAAATGACTTATCGCGGACATGCCGAACCCGTACAGGTCGGCCCCGGATTTCGTCGAGTAGCCCTGGAAATTGCGATAGAGCGTTTTTGATTTCTGCGCCCGGGCGAGCTCGTCCCCGGGCCGCGCAAAATGGTCCATGCCGATATACTCGTACCCGCCGGAACAGAGCATCTCAATCGTCATCTTGAGTATCTCCAGCTTCCCTTCGGGTGAAGGGAGATCCTCCGGGCGGATCAGCTTCTGATGCGGTTTCAGCCAGGGGACATGGGCATAGTTGAACGCGGCGATCCGGTCGGGGCCGAATCCGATCACCTTGTTCACCGTCGTCTCGAACGATGCGCGTGTCTGGAACGGGAGGCCGTAAATGAGGTCGAGATTGATGCTCGTGAACCCGAGCTCACGCGCCCAGTCATACACCTGGCGCGACATCGATTCGGGCTGCACGCGGTTCACCGCCTCCTGCACCTCCGCGTCGAAATCCTGCACCCCCATGCTCATCCGGTTGAAGCCCGCATCGCGGAGGGCAACAAGGTGCTCGCGCTTGAGCTCGCGCGGGTCGATTTCAACACTCATCTCCGCCGACGGGTCGATGCGGAACCGCTTCCTGATGTACTCTCCCATCTCCCGGATCTGGTCCGGGAAAAGGTGTGTGGGGGTCCCTCCTCCCCAGTGGACCTGGACAACGCGCCGGTCCGGTGCAATCATCGGAGCGACCGCATCGATCTCCTTCCGGAGATAACGGTTGTATTCCTCGATCCGGTTCCGGTCGCGCGTGATGAGCATCGTGCAGCCGCAGAAATAGCAGAGCGTGTCGCAAAATGGAAAGTGAAAATAGAGTGACACATCCCCCGTTGTCCCCGCGGGATTTGTCGCACGTATCTCCCGGCCGAAATCATCGGGGGTGAATGCCGCGCTGAAGAGGGGGGCGGTGGGGTAACTGGTATAGCGGGGCCCCGGCCTGTCATACTTCCTGAGCAGTTGCAAGTCGACGTTTGAAAAGGGGGAAGCCATGCACGATTCCTGCTCTGGTCCGATTGATGGCGCACAATGCGCTGATCACAGTGTACTGAGATCCGGTCCCAAATTCAAGCGAGGAGGGGGCACAAACGTGCAAAATATGAGGTTTTTCGCCGGAGTGAGCGCGTCACTCCATGATCAGTGTCGGATTGACCTCGACGATCGAGGCAATGGAATTGGTAACGAGGCAATGCCGTTGAGCTTCTCGAAGCGTGGAATGGACGTCGGTCTCGGACGTCGAGCTCGGCACGACGATCGTCGGGAATATGACGATACGCGTAAACCGGTAATCCCCGTCAACGAACTCGAGAACGCCGTTCGCATGGCTCCTGTAGGAGGTGATCGGAATCTGTTTCTTTGCGGCGAACGCGAGGAATGTGGCCATGTGGCACACCTCGACGGCGCCGACGAACATGTCTTCCGGCGTCCACATGCCGGGTTCCCCCCGGAATTCGGGCGGGCTCGTGATCTTCAGCATCGGTTTCCCTTCGGCTGAAAGAGTCCCCGACTTTCCTTCCGTCCACGACGTATTCGTCTTGTATGTATATACTTTGTGTTTCGGTTTTGTCAGTTCCGCCGCTCCCATTTTCGCCCGTCCCGTTGTGATATGTCAGTTGTGTGAATCACCCGACTTCGCATGGAGCAGGCGCTCCCGGGTATAGGGAATCAATCCCCCGGCATCGATGATCGCCTGTCTCGCCTGCGGCAGCTTGACGAGCGGGAATGAGTTCCCGGACGTTTCGTTGACGACCGTGTCTCCCCGGAAAAGAATCTCGTCCCCCGCAGCCGCCTCCACACCGGGGGCGGTCACGAGATCGAGCCCCAGGTTGATCGCATTCTGCAGGAATATCCTGGCGAAGCTGTGCGCCACGATCGTGAGTTCGTGTCCCTTGAGTGCGGAGACAGCCTGTTCGCGCGACGACCCGCATCCGAAGTTCTTCCCCGCGACGATCACGCTTCCGGCCGGCACGCGCCCGGCCTTCAGGGCCCCGTTGAAATCCGTCATATCCGCGAATGCGAATTGCGGTGTCTCGGAGGGGAGCACAGTGGCCATGTAGCGCCCCGGATAAATCACGTCCGTCGAAATGTCGTCGGCGAGTTTCAGCACGACTCTTCCCATGATCAGTTCCTCCCTTTCCGCGGATCGGTAATGACCCCTTCCAGCGCGGAGGCGGCTGCAACGGCCGGCGAGCAGAGATAGACGGCCGCGGAGGGGTTCCCCATCCGCCCTTTGAAATTCCTGTTCGTCGTGGAGAGGGCCGTCTCGTTGTCTCCCAACGCCCCTTCGTGCACGCCCAGGCACGGGCCGCACCCGGGGTTCATGACGACCGCCCCGGCGGCCATGAAATCGGCGATCAATCCCTTCCGGAGCGCCTGTGCATAGATCCTGCCGGAAGCGGGGAAGACGAGCATACGGGTCCCGCGTGCGACCTTCTTCCCGCGGAGTATCCCGGCAGCGACTTCGAGATCGTCGAGCCGCCCGTTCGTGCACGATCCGATGACGACCTGGTCCACCTTCGTGCCGGCGACTTCGCTGACCGGCTTGACGTTGTCCACCGTATGGGGACACGCGACCTGCGGAACGAGTGAGGAGACGTCGATCGAGATGAACTGTTCATACGTCGCATCGGGATCGGCCGCGGTCGCCTGCTGCGGGCCCTCCACTCCTGCCTCCTCTCTGAGGTAGCGGGCGGTTTCCCCGTCGGCGGGGACAATGCCGGATGTGGCGCCCGCCTCCACGGCCATATTGCAGAGGACAAGCCTTCCCGACGTGGACATCGAAGCGATGGTCTTCCCGTGAAACTCAATGACCTTGAAGTTGGCCCCCTGTGCGCTGATCCGGCCGATCAGGTGGAGTATGAGATCCTTCGGACCGACGAACGGCGGAAACTCTCCGGTCACGTCGACCCTGATCGTCCCGGGCACTTCGACGTTCAGGACGGTCCCCAGTGCCCAGACGCTCGCCATTTCCGTCGCCCCGATGCCGAAGGCAAACGCACCCAGCGCCCCGTGGCTCGTCGTATGGGAATCGGTGCCGACGACCACAGCACCGGGACGGACATAGCCGCTCTCCGGAAGCACCTGGTGGCAGATGCCCCCCGTGTCCCCCCGGATATCGTGAAACTTGCTGATGGCGTATTTCGCCACGAATTCCCGGACCTTCTTCTGGTTGCTCGCGGTCTTGGCCGATTCCGCAGGAACCCGGTGGTCAAATATGATCGCGACCCTAGATGGGTCCCAGACCATTGGGTCCAGTCCGGTCCCCCCGTATATTTCGAAGAACTGGTTGATGACGAGCGCCCCGTTTTCATGGGACATCGCGAGATCAACTGCGGGCTCGACGACATCGCCGGCCCTGACGCCGGGGCGCCCCGAAGCGCGTGCAAGTATTTTTTCCACAACTGTCATTCCCATCATTCTCTCCTTTTCACATACCTTACACGACGCCCGATTCCTTCAGCGTGGCCATATCCTCTTCCGAATACCCGATCCCCCCGAGCACCTCCTTCGTATGCTCCCCCAGAGCGGGAGGAGGACCCGTGACACGCCCGGGTGTCTTCGAGAACTTTGCGGTAAGGTTGAAGACCCGGAGATCGCCTATGCCCGGCACGGTGACAGCGGCGAATGCATTCCTGTGGGCGACCTGTGCCTGATTCACGGCCCCCCCCAGGGGGAGTATCGCACCGGCGGGGACACCATGGTGATTCAATTCATCCACCCACGCGGCCGTCTCTTTCTGCATGAGTTTCTCCTCGAGAAGCGGTGTGAGCTCCTTCCGGTTCTTCTTCCGGCCCTCACGTTCCCTGAACCGCGCATCGGCCTTCAATTCCGGCAGGCCAAGAAGATCGGCGACCGATTCCCACTGTTCCTGCTTGTTCGCCGCGATATTGATGTAGCCGTCCCCGGTCCTGAATACCCCGGAAGGAGCCGCGGTGAAATTGTCGTTCCCCATCAGCACCGGCTGCTGTCCTCCGATCATGAGGTTTGCCACAACCCACCCCATCAGGGGCATGATAGAGTCAAGGAGCGCGACATCGATGAACTGTCCCTCCCCCGTCCTCTCGCGGTGGTAGAGCGCCGCCATGACCGCGAACGCCGCATTGAGACCCCCCACGGTATCGCATACCGGGAAACCGGCCCGGAGCGGGTGCAGGCGCTCATCCCCGTTGATCGCCATTTCGCCGCTCAGACCCTGTATGATCTGATCATACGCGGGCTTCAGAGCATCGGGGCCGGTCTGACCGAAGCCCGAGATCGCGCAGTAGATGAGCCGCGGGTTGAGCGCGCCCAGGACGGGGTAGGCGAGGCCGAGCCGCTTCATCACGTCGGGACGGAAATTCTCCACAAGCACATCGGCCCCCTTCACCAGTGTGCGGAAGATCTCCTTCCCTTCCGGCGCTTTGAGGTTGAGGGTCATCGATTTCTTATTGGCGTTCTGGGCAAGAAAACTGGTCCCCATGAGCTTCCGGTTGAACTCCGGGACGCATCCCAGCTTCCGCGCAAGATCGCCGTCGGCCGGGTTCTCAATCTTGATCACCTCTGCGCCCAGGAGCGCCAGGTGCACCGTCGCGAACGGGCCGGAGAGGACATTGGTCAGATCGAGAACGCGGATGCCGGCCAGGAGATTGTTCCCATTCATATTTTCGCCTCTGCAGGCGTCCCGGTCCTGTAGACCGTCCCTGGAAGGTCCCTCCCGAAGAAATTCGCCATCTCCTCCGCGACGCCGACGATCTGATCAAGTTTCACGTCCCGCCTGAAGCCCATAGTCCCGAACATGTGGACGAGATCCTCCGTGCACACGTTCCCCCCCGCAATCTTCGTGAACGGACAGCCCCCCAGTCCCGCCACCGATGATTCAAAAGAGCCGACGCCGGCTTTCAGCGCCGCATACGCGTTGACGAGACCCAGACCGTATGTGTTGTGAAAATGGCACGCCATGTCGACGTCCCCGTCGAACGCCATGATGGCCGAGAACATCCGCTCCACCTGGTCGGGGACTGCGTGCCCCGCAGTGTCCGCAAGGCTTATGTTATTCAGGCCGGCATCGAGATAGCGGCGCACGATCGCCAGCACCCGCTCCTGCGGAACCTTCCCCTCGTAACCGCATCCGAAGGCAGACTGGACGGAGACCTGCACCCGCTTGCCGGCCGCGCCGGCCTCCCCCGCGATGGCAATGATCCGTTCCGTCGCTTCCCCGACACCCATCCCCGTGTTCTTCCGGCTATGGGTCTCGCTGGCGGAGACCCCCAGGCAGAACATCTCCACGCCGCAGGCAAGACCGCGTTCGAGTCCTTTCTCATTCAGCACGAGGGCGGAGAGCGTCACGTTCGCCGGCTTCTCACCCGATTCCCCCAGCGCCGCAAAGAGCCGGTCGGTATCGGCCATCTGCGGAACCCGTGCGGGATGGACGAACGAACCGACCTGGATGATATCGACGCCGGAATGCATCAGCATGCGGAGCCACCGGAGCTTCTGATCGGTGGGGACCGTCAGGGCTTCCATCTGGAGGCCGTCGCGGAGTCCGACTTCATGGAAAAGGAGGTCCGTCATCTGCGCTTTCATATCCTCCGGGCGATTGCACGGGCGAGATCGAGTGTCTTCGCATCTCCCCCCATGTCATATGTCCTGACTTTTCCTTCTCGTATCACGGAAGCGACGGCTGCTTCGACGTTTTTTCCTTTCTCCGTCTCGCCCAGCCAGTCGAGCATCATCTTCGCCGCAAGTACCGTAGCGATCGGGTTCACTTTGTACTGGCCCGCATACTTCGGGGCGGAGCCGTGGGAGGGCTCAAACACGGCCAGCTTCGTCCCGATGTTCCCCGAGCAGCCGAACCCGAGACCCCCGACCATCTGGGCGGCGAGATCGGAGATGATGTCACCGTACAGGTTCGGGGCGACAAGCACATCGTAGCCGAGCGGGTTCTTCAGCAGCCACATGCAGATCGCGTCCACATTGGCATCGTCCATCGGGATCTCCGGAAACTCCTTCGCCACCTTCTTCGCTTCCTCCAGAAAGAGTCCGTCGGTCGCCCGGACGACATTCGCCTTGTGGACGACGGTGACTTTCCTCCGCCCGTGCTCCTTCGCGAACTCGAATGCGGCACGGACGATCCTCTCCGAACCCTTCCGCGTGTTCACCTTGCATGAGACGGCGTACTCGCCGGAGGGGACGTCCTTAAACGGCGCAAAGGGGGGGGAGATGCGCCCCAGGAGGTCCGCCAGCTCGCGGGGGACAGGGTTGAACTCCACGCCTGAGTACAGGTCCTCGGTGTTCTCCCGGAACACGACGAGGTCGATGGCGTCTTTGAGATTCAGGGGGTTCCCCGGATATGCCTTGCAGGGCCGGAGGCAAATATAGAGGTCGAACATCTGGCGCATCCGTACGATGGGGGAACGGTACACCAGGGCCTTCCCCCGGAGGGCCGGAATGAGCTCGGCCTCCGCCGCTTTTGCCGGCTTGGAGGTGATGGCACCGAACATCGCGGCATCGACGTTTCCCAGAAGCTCAACGGTGCGGCGGGGGAAGGCATCCCCCTCCGTGCACCAGAAGTCCCATCCGATGTCGCCGCTGATGTACTCGGCATCCAGGTGAAGGGCATCCAGAACTATGCGCGCCGCTTCCATGACTTCCGTCCCGATGCCGTCGCCGGGAAGCCATGCGATCCGATATTTTCCCATAGTAAATCTTCCGCTCGTTCAATAATTGTTGCCGCCATTGATCAGCCCGTACAACCATACACAGCTCGGCACACACGTCACCCCCGGCGCCTCAGGCGCACCCGGAAGGAGGGATTCCGGACCTCTCAGTCGGCCATCCCGGCCTCAAGATCGCGCTGCAGGAGGAGCTCGTCCAGCTCCCGGCGCAGCGTGTCGGCATGCCCCTGCTCCATCTCCGAAAGCGAGAGAAGAACCTTGCGCGTGTGCATGCTTCCTGCGAGATCCGCGGCGCGGCGGTAGTAGTCGCGCGCCTCAACTTCGTCGGCGATCGCGAGCTCGAGTATCTCCTGGATGGACATCGCGCTCCAGTCCAGATCCTCCCGGCGGTTGTGTGGCATGTCAGGCGAAGCTGTCGTTGATCCTGTCGATGGCATTGAATTTCACCGTCAGTATTTCCCGCTTCTCGCGGAGAACCGCCAGGGCCCTCTCCCGGTCCCGCACCAGCTCTTCAAGAATCTGGCGGACGTCGGGGTAGTCGCATCCGGCGGCGAATTGCCTGTACTCCCTGATCGCCTCCTGCTCACGGTGCTCCGCAACTTCAAGTGCCGTGCAGAGACCTTTGCAGGAGTGAACGCATGTGGTGTTCATGGGGACCTCGTGCACTATGGTGTGTGACTACGCCGGGACGGGCTCACGTGACAGTTCCATGCCGCGGCGGAGAGCCTTCTCGTTGAGGGGAAGCATGTGGTGATACCGCTCCGGAAGCACCTTCTTCAGCGCTTCCATGATCCCGCTGACCTCCACAACATGCGTCCGATCGAGGAACGCGCCCAGCACGATCATGTTCATCGTTCTTGCATTCTTCAGCTTTGTCGCTTCCAGGGCCGCCGCGATCGGGAGAATGTGTATGTCGGTCCTCCTGGGGGACGTGATGATATTGGTGGACTCGTAGACCAGGAGCCCCCCCGGCTTCACGGCGTGTTCGAACTTGTCGAGAGACGGCTGGTTCAGCGCGATCACGGTGTCGAACATCGTGGTGATCGGCGAGCTGACACTCGCGTCCGAGACGATGACGATGCAGTTGGCGGTTCCTCCGCGCATTTCCGGACCGTAAGAGGGCATCCAGCTTATTTCCTTCCCCTCCACCATTCCGGCATATGCCAGGGTCATGCCCATCGAGAGGACTCCCTGACCCCCGAACCCGGCAATGAGCAATTCGTGTTTCATTGTCAATTCCTTCTATTGGGGAACCTTGATTTCGCCGGGAGGATAGAGGGGGAACATGTGCTCTTCCATCCACCTGTTCGCCTCCAGGGGGGTCATCTTCCAGCCGGACGGGCAGTTGGAAACGACTTCAATGAAGCAGGTTCCCCTGTTCTCTTTCTGGTACCGAAATGATTTCAGAATCGCCTTCTTCAGGTGGCGCACCGCACCCGGCGTGTGCACCGAATTCCTGCTGACGTAGTACACGCCGGGGAGCATCGCCAGCATCTCGGTGATCTTGAGGGGAAATCCCGCCGTCTCGACCGTCCTTCCCGCGGGGGAAGTCGTTGTCTTCATCCCGAGAAGCGTCGTGGGCGCCATCTGCCCCCCCGTCATCCCGTAAATCGCGTTGTTAATGAAAAGAACCAGTATGTTCTCCCCCCGGTTTGCGGTGTGAATCGTCTCGGCCGTCCCGATGGCGGCGAGATCCCCGTCCCCCTGGTAGGAGAAAACGTACTTCCCCGGAAGCATGCGTTTGACCGCCGTCGCGACGGCGGAGGCCCTGCCGTGCGCGGCTTCCTGCATGTCGATGTTCAGGTAGTTGTAGGAGAAGACGGAGCACCCGACCGGCGCGACGCCGATCGTCTCTTCCTGTATCCCGAGTTCATCGACCGCTTCCATGAGGACGCGGTGCACGACTCCGTGGCCGCAGCCGGGGCAGTAGTGGAAGGGAGTGTCGGTGAGCGTCCCGGGCCGTTCGTACACGCATGCGAGACCCGAGACATCCGGACTGATCATGTGGCGTTCCATTTCAATAAACCTCCTCATGCTGTGCCGCGTCCTCTTTCACCATCCCTTCAAGCGCCACGAGCACCTCGTCCGGGGCGGGGATGATTCCCCCCATCCGTCCGTAGAATCTGACCTGGACGCGCCCCTCGACTGCGAGGCGGACATCTTCGATCATCTGTCCCGCGTTCATCTCCAGCACGAGCACCCCCCTGACCGTCTCCGCGAGCCTGCGGATCGCAGCCGTGGGATACGGGAAGAGGGTCACCGGTCTGAGAAGTCCCGCCTTGATTCCCTGCGCGCGGGCCGTCTCCACCGCCCCCTTCGCGATGCGGGCCGCGAGGCCGTACGCAACGATCAGGTACTCGGCATCTTCGGTGTGGAAATGCTCGCACCGGGTCTCGTTCTCCGCGATCAAGCGGTATTTTTCCTGAAGGCGGAGGTTGATCTGCTCCATCATCTCCGGTTCAATGTGGAGCGAGGTGATGATATTGCGCTCGCGTGTCTTCGGTTTGCCGGTCGTGGCCCAGGGTTTGGCGACGATGTGTTCCGCCGGATTGTACTCCCTGAACGTCACCTTTTCCATCATCTGCCCGAGCGCGCCGTCGGCCAGTATCATGACCGGCGTCCTGTATTTATCCGCAAGATCGAACGCGTCGAACACAAAATCCGCCATCTCCTGGACGCTGGAAGGAGCAAGGACGAGAAGGCGGTAGTCCCCGTGGCCTCCCCCCTTCACCGCCTGGAAATAGTCCCCCTGTGAGGGCTGTATCGTGCCGAGCCCCGGCCCGCCGCGGCTGACGTTGACGACCAGGCAGGGGAGCTCCGCACATGCGATGTAGGAGAGTCCTTCCTGCATGAGGCTGATCCCCGGGCTGGAGGAGCTCGTCATCACGCGCGCACCCGCACCCGCACCGCCGTACACCATGTTGATGGAGGCGACCTCGCTCTCGGCCTGGAGGACGATCATCCCGCGCGCGCGCCCCTCCGCAGCAAGATACTCGAGAATTTCGGACTGCGGAGTTATGGGATATCCGAAGTACCCCTGGCACCCGGCGCGGATCGCCGCCTCCGCAAGGGCTTCGTTTCCTTTCATCAGTCTGAGGTCGCTCACGGATTCTTCCTTTCGTCATCGATGGTGACGGTGAGGTTCCGGGTGACATTGCTGATCCTGGCCACCGGCACCTTCTCATTCTTCCTGTTCTCGCGGTAGACGGTGATTACCGCGTCGGGGCAGACGAGGGCGCAGTTGACGCACCCCGTGCAGTTATCCTTTATGAGGACCGCGTAATGGTACCCCTGCGCGTTGATTTCCCCGGACAGCCCGAGGCTCTCCTGGGGGCAGGCATCGATGCAGAGCTCGCACCCCTTGCAGGTTTCTATGTCGAACGATACGTTTCCCCTGATGGCCATCGGGTCTTCTCCTTACAGGTAGTGATGCACTTTCGCAAATGATTCCAGCTCTTCCCGGAAGGACGGATGGGCGATGCCGATGAGAAGCTCCGCGCGCTGTCGCACCGTCCGCCCGTGGAGGTTGACAACACCGAATTCCGTCACGACGTAGTGGACGTCCCCCCGCGACGTCGTGACCCCCGCCCCTTCCATGAGCCTGGGGGTGATCCGGGAGATCGTTCCGTGTTTCGCCGTCGAAGGAAGGGCGATGATCGGCTTCCCCCCCTCGGAGCGGGCGGCCCCGCGGATGAAATCCACCTGGCCGCCGAACCCGCTGTAGAACCGGTACCCGATCGTGTCCGCACAGACCTGCCCAGTGAGGTCGATTTCGATCGCCGAATTTATCGCAACCATCATCCTGTTCCGGGCAATCGTGAACGGATCGTTGGTGAACTGCGTCGGGCGGAACTCCATCGCCGGGTTGTTATCGATGAAATCAAAAAGAGCGTGCGATCCGAGCACGAAGGAAGTGACGATCTTTCCCGGGAGCAGGGTCTTGCGCATGTTCGTGATGACTCCCGACTCGACGAGCGGGATGACGCCGTCGGACACCATTTCGGAGTGGATCCCCAGATGCTTCCTATCGCCGAGGAACTTCACCACGGCATCCGGGATGCGCCCGATGCCGAGCTGCAGCGTCGAACCGTCCTCGACAAGCCCCGCGATGGAGGATCCTATTTTCTGATAGGTCTCAATTTCCTCCGGCGTCTCGTCCCCCTCCATCTGGGGGAGCTCCTGCAGCGGGACGGCGACCTCCACGCAGTAGTCGATCCTGTTCATATGAATAAAGCTGTCGCCGAGCGTCCTGGGCATATTCGTGTTGATCTGGGCAATGACGATCTTCGCCACCTCGGTCGCCGCCTTCGTGCACTCGACCCCCACCCCGAAACTGCAGTAGCCGTGCTCGTCCGGCGGCGAGACCTGTATGAGTGCAATATCCACAGGGTAGTGCCGGTCGTAGAGGAGCGCGGGGATCTCCGAAAGGAATATCGGGGTGAAATCGGCCCTGCCGTCGCAGACGGCTTGCCTGACGTTCTTCCCTATGAAAAAGGCGTTGTGCCGGAAATGGCCCTTCATTTCCGGGCGGACGTAGGCTGCTTCGCCCACCCCGAGCAGATGGCACACCTCGACGTCCTGCAGCTCCTCATACCTCTCGACCATTGCTCCCACGAGAACCTGCGGCACGGCACACCCGGGGTGTATGTAGACCCGGTCGCCCGAGTGTATGACGGAGACCGCCTCGGCCGGAGTGACGAATTTCCGCCTGTACCTGGCCTTGACTGCCTCTGAAATGGAATTATAGTGCATGAAGTTCTTTCGGGAGTGGCATCTACCGTGTCCCCTCGAGCGAAAAGGAAAGATCCCGGATGATGTCCTCAGGTTTTTCCAGCCCGATCGCCAGGCGCACGCCGCCGGGGTCGAGCCCCTTGGCAACCTGCTCCTCCGCGGGGATCGCCGAATGGGTCATGGAACCGGGATGCTCGATCAGCGTCCTGATGTTCCCGAGGCTCACCGCCAGCGTAATGCAGTAGGCGTTCTGCGCAATGTGATTGATGAACCGTTCTGCCTTCGCGAGTGCTTCCGGGGCCGTCTCTCCCCTCATGACGAAGTAGATCATCGACCCGGGGGCAAAATTCCCGTCGTAGTCCACCATCTGGGTGCGCGCAAGCGCGGCCTGGTTGAACGTCGGGAGGCCGGGATAACGCGTGCATTCGATCTCCCTGCGGGTCGACAGGAACTCCGCGACCTGCATCGCCGTCTGCTGCATCTGTCGCATCCGTAGGGCAAGGGAAGGGAGCCCCTGGACCAGAACAGGCCAGGCGCTCTTGGGCGAGAGAATCCCCCCGAAATCCTTCCGGTACAGCATCAGCAGGTCGCGGCTCCATTTCGGGCCGATGACCACCCCCCCGATGTCCGTGCCGAACCCGCCGATCGCCTTCGTCAGGGAATGGACGACAAAATCGATCCCCAGGGTTATCGGCCGCTGGCAGAACGGAGTCGCGAACGTGCTGTCCACCACGGTGGTGATCCGTTCCCGGGCGGACCGGGTCCTATTGATCGAGGCCGTGAGCTCCGCGATCGCCCGCAGGTCGATGAGCCTGAGTGTAGGGTTCACCGGCGATTCCATGTACAGGACGCGTGTGGCTCGGGTGATGGACCGGCGGACCTCATTGATATCGGTGAAGTCGACAAACTTCGCGTTGATCTTGAGGCGGGGATACCAGTTCGTCAGGAGAGAGTAGGTGCATCCGTAGAGCGTCTTGTGTGCAAGAATCTCGCTCCCGGCCCCGGTGAGGATCCCCAGGACACCGGAGACGGCCCCCATCCCGCTGCTGAAAGAGACGGCGATGTCCCCCCCCTCGGCGAAGGCGAGGTTCTCCTCCAGCATATCCTTGTTGGGCTCCCCCAGCCTGTCGTAGATGTAGATGGGAGCCTTTGATGTGACCGTGAGTTCGTCGCTCGAATGGGCAAACTCGGCGAACCCCTGGGCCCCGCGCCGCGCGCTGTCAAGTCTGAACGTCGCGCTTCCCGAAATGGGCGGGAGCAGGTGATGGCTGTAGTCCCATTTCGGATTGTCCATCTGGCCGTAGATGAGATGGGCCTCGGCCGAGTACCCGTCTTCTTTATTAGCTTTTTCTTCTTTTTTCGTATCCATGTGTCCAGCCTTTCAGGAAACAGGAGAGCCCGCGCTCCCCTTCAGGTGACCGCACCGGTCAGCAACACCTCTTCGACGGAGCGGCGCGGCGTCCTCGCCGGCTCGGTCAGCGAAAAACCAATTCGGAGCAGGATCTGCGGCCAGTCAGAGAGACCGCAGAGTCCACGCAGCCGCACCCTGAGGTCCGGCACCTGGACGGGCATATTGAAGTAGCTGTGATGCAACCCCTCGCGCGTCACAATCAGGAGCAGGTGCTGGAGGAGCTCCCCGCATGCAAGCCAGTCCGGCACGGAGTCCTGGGCCTGCAGGACCACCAGCCCCGGCGCCTGGGCGCAAAGGTTCCTGTCTTTCGCGGCTCTCAGGGATCCCGTGTCGAGGACCCTTGTGGTCCACGGTCCGAGTGCAGATGCGACGCTGTTCACGCCGAGCGCGGCCCCGGTGATGCCGTCGGGTCTTTGGGTCCAGTTCGGCCTGATCCATTCAGCCAGGTCGCTCCTGAACGACGGATCACCAAGCTGCATCCGGTCCGCGGCGGCGACAAGCTCACTCACCTGACTGTTGACACTCCCGTCGGTGGAGACAGCCAGCGACGCCCGCCTCCCGACATCGAGCCCCCTTATCCTGCGGAGAATCGTCTCGGGGACGCGAGAGTAGAGGAACGGATACCGGTTGGTGTGGCGGCGGACGATCGGACCGAAAAGCGAGGCGATCCCCTCGTCACCCTCAGACTGTGACGCTCGCCGGGAGAGTGCCGCAACAGCCAGCGGTCGTTCGGAATCGCCGCTGTAGGAGTAGGTCACGCGGCTTTCCATCCCGAACCGTTCCGCGGCGACGCGGAGCGTAAAGACGGCGGCGCCGATGCTCATCAGCAACTCCCTGTTGCCGGGATCGACAACCGGCATGCGCCGGGAATAGTCGGCATACACTTCGATACCCCCGGGAACCAGCGCAAACTTCCACGGCTGCGTGTTGTGCGTCGAGGGGGCGAGAATCGCGTAGCGGAGAAGGAACGCCGCCTGCTCGTCCGATGATCCGGTCCAGGGAAAGTCATTCTCGTTCACCCCGTACGGCGTGGTCATCGGATCGTACTCCCTCTGCCGCATGGGTTTCCCCTCCGGCGGCCCCAGCCCGGGGGTGGCATGGACGAGCATCGTCACGCCTCCGCCTGCGGCTGGAGTTCTCCGATGGCGCGGATCGCATCCACAGGGCAATCATCCATCGCTTCCTGGATGAATTCCTCCTCCTCCGGGCCCCTGGGCTGATGTGCCACGAAATAGGTGTTGCTCGATTTCTCGAAGTCAAAATTCTCGGGGGCGACGGCCGCGCAGTACGCGCATCCGTCACACAGCTCTGTCGTGTAGTACTTCCCCGGGACGTTGTACGGGAGTTTCTTCGACTCTTCGGCTTCCATCACGACTCCTTTGATCGTTTGAGAAATGCGAGGAGAAACCCGGCCATCATCACCAGCGTGCCTCCCCAGAGGAAGTTGATGCATGGCTTGATGCTTGCATCGATGACAAGCGATTCGGGGCCGGCGACCGCGTTTGTGGACGCCCCGGATGCGTTCGCCGTCTCGACCCCGACCGGCGATACGTAAATGTCGTGCAAAAGGAATGATGCGATGTCCGGCGTCCGGAGAACCCCCTGATCGCTGCCGGGGGACATCCCCGGCGAGAGCCTGAACGACTCCCCGGGGGAGACGACGCTGATGTTGAACACGATCCTTCCGTCCGGGAGCTGCGTGTAGCCGGTGTACGTCATCGAACGTCCCAAAACGGTGCGCGGGGTATACTGCGGCAGCGACACATGCTCCTTCGAGGAGAAGCGCCCCGTGACGATGACTCCGATGAGGAGAAGAGCAATCCCGGCGTGGGCGATTTTCCCGCCGAGGGACCGCCAGTCGGCACGCGCAACGCCTGCACCGATCTTGACATTCACGTACAACGCAAAGAGCGATGTGAATATGAGGAGGAGCGCGCCCGCGTCCTGCACGCCCGCGAAGAGAAGGATGATGCAGGAAAGGGCGGCGGCGCCGAGCGATGTCAGAGACCGCCTGATCGTGTACGAGCCGTCCTGGACCTCCCACTGCATGAACAGGCTGTACCCGATCAGGAGCGTGATGATGACCGCAATCGGGAGGTTCGTCGCGTCATAAAACGACGGCTCCACCCGGGTCTTCGACAGAATGGGGAGGCTCGTACCGAAAAGGACGACCGCCGCGCTCAGGAGAAGCGTGATGGTCCCCCAGCCGAGCGTCGTTTCCCTTGTGAGGAGCCCGCTCCTTTTTCCTTCGGGACGGAAGAACCGGCTGCGGAGGAGCAGGAGGGCCGCGCTGAGCACTGTCACGAGGATGAGCCCGCTGAGCAAAAGCCAGTAGATCTGGGCGCCGGGATCCGTGAACGCGTGCACCGAAGCGTCGCCGAGTACTCCGCTCCGGGTCAGGAACGTGCTGTAGAGAACAAGGAGAAACGACACGAGAGCGAGAGCAAAGTTGGTCCTGATGTACGAGTTCGTGCGCCGCTGTGCCAGGAGCGTGTGGAGGAGGCCGACACCGGTCAGCCAGGGGACAAGGGACGAATTCTCGACCGGATCCCACCCCCAATATCCCCCCCAGCCGAGGACCCCGTACGCCCAGTATGCACCGAGCATGATCCCGAGCCCCAGCACCGAGACCGAAAAGAGAAGCCATGGAAATGCGTGCGTCGAGAGCATGGCGGCATTCTTTTTCCAGAGCCCTGCGACGGACATGCTGAAAGGGACAGCCATTGCCGCGAACCCGAGGAACAGGACGGGGGGATGTATCACCATCCAGAGGTTCTGAAGGAGCGGATTCAGGCCGCGTCCGTCAGGAGGGGGGGACGCCGGGGCTCCGGGGAACATTTCCCACAGGGTGCGGAACGGGGACCTGACGACGACCAGGAGAATGAGAAAAGCCTCCACGGTCATGAACACTCCCATCACAGGGGACTCGATCCCTCTCTTTTTCGTGTATCGGTAAAGGAGGATTCCGATGATCCCCGAACAGAGCGCCCAGAAGAGGAAACTTCCTTCCTGTCCGGCGTAGAAGCTTGAAATCAGATAATGGACCGGCAACGAGTTGTCGCTGTAACTGTAAACATAGCCGGCCGAATAGTCGTGTGTGAGGATGAGGTCGAGGAGACTCAGGGACGCAATGACAACGAAGAGCGTGGAGGCGAGAAGAAACAAGCGCGGCCATGAGGGGGAGGTACCCCTTCGCAATGCCGATCGGTAGTAAAACCCTGCCGAAAGGACCGCCGATACCAGCCCGGCGATCATCGCCGCATTTCCAAGAACAGTCATCAAACCTCCCCGTATTGACTCCCGCTGGTCTTATTTCAACATGCGTGCCACGAAATCCCCGGGGGGGGTGCTGAATTGCATCGATAGGGGGCGTTTTTGAGGATTGCGGAGATCCGGGGAAGGGAATCCTTCCAATCCGTGAGAAATGGTTGGCAGGAGTGAAAAACCGGACTCCGGCAGAATGACAGAAAAAATTGAAGAAATGGGGGGCTCAGCCCATCAGCCGCTTCTTCAACTGGGTCTCTTCGATGACCTGAACGATGAGGGGGAAGTACCTGTCGAGCGCACATTCGGTTTCATCGCGCAGACGGCAGGCACCTTCGGAGGACTGGCCCGTACAGACTGCACAGACTTTCTTGCGGAGCTGTTCCACGTACGGTTCTACTGACGGACTGAACACAGAGTTTACGGTGTTAATGATCTGCGGGAAGTGCGTCCTGATCGCGCAATCCCGCCCGTGGGCGATAAGGCAGCCTCCACCCCCGTCTCCATCCACGCACTTCGCACAGATCTTCTGCTGCAGCGCTACCCAGTATTCCTCGTCTGTTGGCATGGTCCGCCTCCCACTGGTTAAGAACATTGAGATTACTAGGAGTCACTTCATCGGCCTCGTCCCCCCGAAGGCGCTCACAAGGTCGATCACACCGTTCATGTGTTTTGCCCTGTTCAGGATATTTCCGTTCGCGTCGACGACGTCGCCGTGGCAAAATGCACACGCACTGAGAGCGTAATCCTCGTGTCCCACAGGTGTGTATTTGTCGGGCCCAAGGCCGTGGCAACTGTAGCACTGCCCCTCCGCCGACCCGGCGGTCCAGGCCGGTGAAGCCGAGGCCCCGACCATCACCGTGGCGGTGTCCTTGTACACAAGCTGCGCGATCGACGAGGCGGAGGTTTTCCGGAGCAGCCAGTTCCCGTGGCAGTATGTGTTCGAGCATTTCGTGGTGCCGGGATCGAACGCAGGATGCGGGGCAACCGATCCGTTCCCCGTCACAAGATTCGCAAGCGTGTCCCTGAAAAATACGCTGGCGACTGCCGTCATTGTCGCGCGGGGCGAGAATGAAGGACCATGCTGTGCCATAGTCATGACAGGCCTCAGTATGTGACCGGGGTCTGTCCATGAGACAGGGACGACATGGCATTCCTGGCACTTCACGGATTTGCCGGTGGTTCCCGTCAGGAGGTGCTTCTGATGAGCGCCGACACCGGGAGACGCCGCGGAGGTATCGCCGGCGACGCTTCCCGGAGGAGCAGCCGAGAGGAGAAGCGGGAGTCCCGTCAGGTTCGCAGCGGCGGAAAACGTCCCGTGGCATGTGTTGCAGGCTTCCGGAGATTTCCCATTTCCCGACGCGTCGACGTGGCAGCCGGACTGCTCGCACGATATCGCAACCACGGGTCCCCCCGTGTACGACGCGCCGTGGCACTGCTGGCATGCCGGAAGGGGAAAGTATCCGGCGCGAAGGTACCCCTGATGCCTCCCCGTGGCGATGCTGAACATCACCGAATGGGGATAGGGGGCGTGGCACTTGAAGCAGGCGACCCCGCTTGTCCCGCCGGCGTAGTCGCCGCCGTGGCACACGCGGCAACTCTGGTCATTCCATGCGGGCTGTGCGGCCTGAAGCTGCCTCCCGTGGAAACCGGAGTTCAGGGGAGCGGACCACGCCGCGTCGTGCACATTCACGCCCGGTGCGACCGGCGCAGGGAGGTCTTTCCGCAGCTCGCTGCAGGAGAGGGCGACGAGGGCGCCCGCGAGGAGAATGCCGAGTCTTTTTTCCATTGTCATCTCACTTTCTCATCACTCCGTGGCAGTACCCGCAGAACCCTTTTCCCGCGGTGCCGCCGGGGAAGGCATTCATATCGGTATGGCAGTTGTAGCATACCGCACCGGGATCGGTGTGCCACGACCCGTGCTCTCCCTGCATGAATCCGGCAGGATGCGTCTTCGGATGGATCCCCTTGATCCCGTCCGGATCGATGTGGCACGTGATGCAGACCGGGTCCGCACCGCGCGCATCGTGGCACGAGGCGCAGCTCTCGATGTCCCTCCGGGCGATCTGGGCATGGCGCCCTCCCCCGGAGCCGACGCCGAACGTCGTAAATCCCGGGGCGAGATGGGACGCGGGCTTCATCCCCGGCGTGAGGTTGTCTCCCGCGGCATGGCACTGCTCGCAGAACGTCTGCGCGTTGTGGCAGCTGGCGCATTCGGTCGCCTTCGCCTTCGCATCGATCCCGTGCGTGTAGCGGTAGTTCATGCTGTGCGTCATCTGCAGAGTCATCTGCTTCGGACCGTCCGTGGGGGAGGAACTCCGCGGGGAAGGCTCGCTCATCAGCGCGCTCCGTCCGAACCGCTCCAGCGGGGCCGCACCGTGGCAGTCGGCGCAGAAATTCTGCGTATGGCACGTGGCGCATGAGACATCGAGTCCCCCCAGGCGCGTGAGCTTTTTGTGTTCCTTCTTGAAATCGGCAACAAGGTGGTCGGAGGGGATAAGGTTCGTGAAGCTCGTGTGGCATGATTCGCATGTCCCCGTCGCCTTTGCATTGTCATGGCAGGTGATGCATGTCGTCATCGGGGGCATGTTGGCCGGGCCCGCATACTCGGTCTTGTCAAGCCCGGCGTGGCACAGTGCGCACTCCACGTTCTTCATCGCGGTGTGTTTTGCGTGGGAGAACACGATCGTGCGGACCGGTCGGGGCGCCACCTGTATATTGAGCGTATCACGGTGGCAGTAGCCGCATTTTGTGTTGACCTGCTCTTCGTGACACGTGATGCAGTTCTCGTGCGTGCTCCGGAGATTGTCGGACGACATCGTGCTCGTCGACGCCCCCTTGTGACAGTCCACGCATGCCACCCCGGCTTCCGCGACGTGGAAGGCGTGGGAGAACTTCAGCGACTTCTGATCATCGTTGTCGGGCCACCCAGCGGGAGCCGCAGAGCGGCGGGCCACCGCGGTGAAGAGGGCGGCCGTGAGGACGAGCAGTATTATTGTCCAGCGTCTCATCAATTCACCTCCTGTGCGAAGAGCGACACCCGCTCGGCGAACCAGTACATCAGCTTCACCTGGAGCCTCATGTCGCGGCTATACATCCTGTTCGTCATCCACTGTCCCTGGACATCGAACGAGAAGTTCCTTGTGGGGCGGACGGTGGCCCCGGCGAGAACCGCCACTGCGTTGTGCCTCATATCTTCCGCACTCAGCCGGTACAGGGACCAGGAGAGGCCGAGTGTCGGGACCAGGAGGCGGTCAAAAAGCGGATACGCGGCCTGGGCGCTGAATGATTCGAGCTCACCGGCATACCCGGTGCTGCCGCTGTAGCTCACGCTCCCGTATCCTGAATTGAGCCCGAGTGTCCAGGTGAGGCTGCTCGTATCCGTGTAGGAAACAACCCCCAGTTTCCCGAATGCGCGCAGGAGCGGGGTGAACCCGTATTCGACCCCCCCTTCGACCTGGCTTGTGGAATTCATCGTAAAGACCGAGAATATCGAATTGAACGAGATCCGCGGTTTTCTGTATGTGTAGTCGCCGGTGAGCGCCAGAGCGTCGGTGACATTCACCCGCACCGATCCCTGGCCCCGGGAGGTCTCTTTGTAGTTGAAATCGTAGTCATAGCGCCCGTACACCGAGACGGTTCTGCCATTGGACCATGACGCGTCGGCGCTGCCGAGCTGTTCGGCAATCGATCCCCCCCCGATCATAAACGGGATATAGAGGTATGTCTTCAGGCTGTCGCCAAGCTGCGTTTCCCTCTGCGCAACATAGCTGTCACGCTTTTCCCCCCTGTACATGTAGCTCAGTCCGATCTGCGCCCCGGGAACCAGGGTTGTCAGGACCTGTCCCCCCATGTTGAGGTTGTCATGCCAGTCATTCCGGACACCCGTGTATTCGTCATTGACAGACGTCCCCCCGTACCCCGTAACCGTGATCTGATCGTTCATTATCCTCGCACGGGCAGTAAGGCCGTCTATCGTCCCGTTCCCCACCCCCGCGTAGACCGCCTGGCGCCCGAGACTCAGATCGAGCATCCGGGCGATGTTGGCCCAGCGAAAGTAAAGGTTGTAGAACCGGACGTTCCCGTTGTCGCCGAAATCGTTCGTCCCGTTGACGGCCCCCTGGAGGTATGCGTGGACAGAGAAGTCGTGCTGCGCCATCGAAAGCTGCACCGACTGGAATGCCCGGAGGTACGTTTTTGAGCTCCCCACGGTGTCGAACCGCTGGAACGTGTAAAACGATGTCGTGAACCTGCCGTTCACAAGCTGGGCGGGAGCGGAGGCGCCCCCCAGGATGAGCAACGGCAGGAGTGCTGTAAGTGCTCGGGGTTTCACGTGTGTGTTTCCTCCTTTGTCGATCCGGCATTCAACCGGCATATCTCACGCGAGCGGCGTCCCCCCGGTTTTTTTCCCCTCCCCCGCCTGGCGGCGCTCGATCCGCCGGACGTACACGTACAAAGAGACGGCCAGGACCGTGATGATCAGTGTCGCCACCCCCAGGCCGAACCGCCTGAAATAAAACTCCTGCACCGTCTTCGTCGCCTCTTCTGCGACGGACGAATTCGTTGCGAGCCCTTTCGCTATCACCGCTGCGAACCGCGCCCCATCGAACGAATGGACCATTGTCCTCGCCTCCAGGGCGGCCTGGCGTGTATCGCGCAGCCTGAACTTTGCCTCGGCGATCTCCATCCCCTTCTGCTCCGCCTCCTCCACAAGCGAACGGGCCGATTTCTCTCCCAATTCCAGACTGTCCACCAGGACCCTCATCGTCCCGGCGGTGCTGTACCCCGAGTCCCCCGCGGAGTGGCACCGGATGCATAGGGCGTCGGGCCCGACACCGAGAAGTCCGGACGTTGCCGGGAGGATCTCATGGTTTCCGTGGCATGTTTCACACTCCGGCAGATTCGCCGCATCAAACGCCCCCTTGTGCGGACTGGAGGAGAACAGGTCGGCGTTCAGCGCATGGCAGGTGCCGCAGACCTTGGAAATGGACTCCACGCCGGGCGGGGTTGCGCCGTGGTTGCCATGGCAGCCGTTGCAGGCCGGCGCGCCAAGGTCTTTCTTCTCGAGCAGGGCGATCCCGTGAACGCTCATTGAGTATTTCGCGAACTGATCCGTCGGGATCCCGTAGCCGCGCATATGCACGGTATCGCTGTGGCACGAGGCGCACGTCCCGGGGATGTTCGTCGGGTAGACTCTCGACCTGACATCCTTTGCCTGGAGGATCCCGTGGCTCCCGTGGCAGCTCGCGCATTCGGCAACGCGGCCGTCTCCCGCCGCATTCCGGACCCCGTGGACACTCGTCCGGTACTTCTCGAGCTGATCGACCGCCAGACCCGGATTATACTGGCGCATGTACTTTGCATTGTTGTGGCAGGACGTGCAGGTCGCAACGACGTTCAGGGGATGCACGGGGGAGGAGGGATTGCTGACTGCGAGAATCCCGTGCGCACCGTGACACGTCGTGCACTGGACCATCCGTTCTTTACCGTTCAGGGAGAGACGGCCGTGAACGCTCTGCTGGAGAGCGGCGAACTGGCCCGTGGGGATCCGCGAATGGAAGCTTGCCATCCTTATGGAATCAGAGTGGCACCGCGCGCACATCAGGGAGATCCCGTCCCCAACGGGTTTTCCCAGGAACCCGGCCGTTTTGTTCATGGCCTGTTCCATGTCGTCGGTGGACGCGTTCCCTCCGTGGCAACCGGCACAGGTGACTCCCCGGGCGGCGTGTATGTCGTGCGCGAAGAGCGCGGAGGGTTTGTCGCCGAGTCCCTGGTGACAGGTCAGGCAGCCGTCCCGCGCATCCGCGCGGGAAAGAGGGGCGGAGGCAAGGAGAATCCACAAGAGTGCCGCAGCCGGGGCGAGGACCTGTTTCACAAAAACCATCCGAGTATTGTGAAGACGAGTATGTAGACGACAACGCCGATACCGATGTAGGAGATCTCCTTCCCCCGGAGCCCGCGGGAACTCTTCCTGTCCCAGAATGGGACGAGGAGCCAGATGAGCCCCGCGACGCCGAAGAGTCCGATCCCCAGCACTTCGCCGTCGAGAAACAGGATCCTGGGGGGGACGTATTTCAGACTCTGGAACATGAACAGAAAGTACCATTCCGGCCTGATCCCCGCGGGAGCCGACGCAAACGGGTCGGCTTTCCTTCCGAGCTCCCACGGGAAGAACACCGCGAGCACCGCAAGCACGTTCAGCACGATGAGCCAGAGGAGGACGTCACGGAGCATGAAGTTCGGGAAAAACGGCATCGTCTTCCGCTCGTGTGCCGCATCCAGCCCGAGGGGCTCGCTCATCCCCTGCCTCTGCACCAGGACAAGGTGAATGACGAGAAGGAACGTGAATATGCCGGGGAACAGGGCCACGTGGAATCCGAAGAACCGCGAAAGGGTCGCACCCGTGACATCCTCCCCCCCGCGAAGGAATATCATGAGCGGTTTGCCGACCACGGGAATCACTCCCGCGATGTCCGTGCCGACCTTTGTCGCGAAAAACGCCAGCTCGTTCCACGGGAGAAGGTAGCCGCTGAACCCGAAGCCGAGCCCGAGGAAGAGCATCAGCATCCCTGTGAGCCAGGTGATCTCGCGGGGATTCCGGTAGGACCGCTCGAAATACACGCTGAACATATGGATGACCGCCGCCAGGATAAACAGGTTGGCCGCCCAGCTGTGTATCGACCTGACGAGCCAGCCGAACTGCACCTTCGACATGATGAACTGTATGCTCTCGAACGCGAGCTGCTCGCTCCCCTTGTAGTAGAGAAGGAGCAGGATGCCGGTGGTGACCTGGATGATGAACAGGAAGAGGGCGACGCCGCCGAAGTAATACCAGACGGAATGGCGATGGACGGGAACGTATTTTTTTCCCATGAACTGGACCAAGTCGCTGATCTTGACCCTCTCGTCCAGCCAGGCGTAGAATTTCCGCAGCGGCTTCTTCATGTCTTCTTCAAGACGGAAACTTCGTCCCCCTGGACAATGACACGGTATTCCTCGAGCGGGCGCGGGGGGGGGCCTGAGATGTTCCGCCCCGTGAGATCATACTTACCGTTATGGCACGCACACCAGATCACGCCCAGGTCCTTTTTGTACTGGACGGTGCAGTCGAGGTGCGTGCACGTCGCAGAGAAAGCACGGAACTCCCCGTCGGCGGTCCGTATCAGGATCACCGGTTTCGACCCGAACCGGACGATCATCCCCGAGTCCTTCCCGATCTCGGCGATCTTCCCCACCTTTACGCTCGTCACCTCGACCTCGGCCTGCTTCGGCGGCTTCAGATAGGAGAACACCGGGTACGCCACGGCCGCAATCCAGGCGATGAATCCCCCCCCGAGTGCAAGCTTGAGGAAATCCCGCCTCTCCTGTCCCGCTTCCAGCGGGACATTCTGCCCTGACGCCGATGGCAGGGGTGCGAATTCATCCGGACGTGAGGACATCGTCTCTTCCGGCTAGTTGGAGTTATGACACTCGTTGCAGTTCGTCTCTTTCCACGCATCGCCGATATCCACAGGATGGCGATAGTCGATGCCCCCGAGGGAGAGCCGGAGCGTGTCCTGCTGGAACTGCTGCGCGAGGATCGTGTGGCACATATTGCAGTCCTTCGAAAGAGCCACGCCGCTTTCCGACACGTGCTTCCCGTCGTGACAGCGGAAGCACCCGGGGTAGTACATGTGTCCGATATTATCCGTGTAGGTCTTCCAGTTCACGCGCATAAACGGGAAATAGTTGCGGCTGTAGATCTTCCGGAGCTCCTCCACCGTCCGTTCGATCGCTCCCCTGTGTGAGGAGGCAAGGGCGGGATCCTTCGATGCATAATACTCCTCGACGGTGAGCTTTATGCTGTCCATCGCCGTGGCGGTGGACGAGTACGGGTACTCAAGTGCGCGCACCGAGAGCGCCTTGACACCCGGAAGCGACGGATCGATCCAGCCCAGCTCCATCACGTGGTTCACAGAGCGGGCCGGCGATTGGTAGATGTGCGTGGGTCGGTTGTGACAATCAATACAGTCCATCCGGCGCACAGGACGCTTCCCCAGCTCCTCGTCGCTCAGCGTGCTCTCGGTGCTCTTGTAAATCGTCACTTTGCCGTCGGGGTGCTTCGAGCGGATCCAGGGGATGACCTGGCGGGCCGAGTCGGCCGGGATGTACGTCAATTCATTTGCAATGTTCATGTGCCAGTGGATGCCGGATGTGGGTCCGGCTTCGATGTTCCCCCCTCCGATCTTGATGAGGAGGTTGAGGGACCACCGGGTGTTCTTCTCATCAGACATGAAGTAGGTGTTCTTGATCTCCTTCTCGCTGAAAAACTGTTTCGGCCAGTGGCACTGCTCGCACGTTTCCTGCGCCGGACGCAGGTTGGAGATCGGTGTGGGGATCGGGCGCGGGAATTTGTTGAACGTCACCGCATAGAGCTGATACGTCCCCGAAAGTTTGGACCGGACAAACCATCCCGCCCCGGGGCCGATGTGGCACTTCACGCATCCGACGCGGGCATGCGGAGAGTACTGGTACGCCGTGTATTCGGGCTCCATGACCGTGTGGCAGCTCTCCCCGCAGAACTGATCGGAGTCCGTGTGCTCATATGCCTCGAAGCTTCCGAATGCCGAGAACAGAAGGAGCAGGATTGTGCCGATCGCGACGAACCCGAACGCCGTCCGGTGGCGCGGGTTGTTGAAGTCGATCGCCGGGAGGTGATGTTCGATCTTTATTCCGGCGCGCGCACGCCTGTGTTCCCGCCACACGCCGATCAGGGCAATGATGAGTCCCACGACAAGGACCGCCGGCAACAGGACGAACGCGATGATCCCCATGTAGGGCTTCGGAGATCCGGACAGGGTCTCCAGGAGCATCAGGAAGAGGATCAGGCCGAAGCTGATCCCTGCGATGAGGCCTCCCGCAAGCGTCGCGGGATTATAGAACGAATTCGGTAAAATTCTTCTCATCAATCCATCCTCAGAGCCGGGGGCGATCCCGCAGGACCCCCGGAGGGGTCCCGCGGGACATCAACGTGACTACTTCTTCGGCGGACCGTGGTGCTCGATCTTCGCCCACATCTCCGTGATTTTGAACCCCTTGAACGTAGGGCTTTCCGAGTTATGGCATTTCTCGCAGAACTTCGCATCGGTCTTGTCGGGGAGGATCAAGCCCGCCTCTTTTGACTTTGCCAGGTCACCTTTGTTGTGCACCATCTTGTACGCTGATGCGGGACCATGACATGCCTCGCACGTCACGCCTTCCTCCTTCTTAAAGGTCGCTTCGACGTTTGTCGCGGCTCCGCCACCCGTGACGTGACATTTCAGGCATTCGGGGCTTTCCACCGCCGGCTTTGTCAGGCCTCGCTTTTTCGCAAACTCGTCGGCCTCCTTGGACTTCAGCGTCTCAAACGCTTTCGCATGCGCGCTCTTCTCCCAGACCGCGAATGCCTCTCCCTTGTCTTTCATCTTGTGGCACATCCCGCAGAACTTCGCCCCGACGTATTTGTTGTCGGCGGCGGCCGACCCGGCCATGAACAGGGCGGCGACGATCATCGCGACCATTGCGTTAAGTGTTCTCATGCAGAAGGTCCTCCTTGTGATATTGGTGGAAAAATGTACGACTTCAAAATGAGATTTGCCATGCGTTTCTACTGATATGCGAACAGCATTGCATAGAGGATCCACACGACAATGCCGAAACCCAGCCCCAGTGCGGTCCACGCGAACGCGCGGATTGTGCGAATGACGATCGGCGGATACGGGTCCACCAGGTGCTCGTCCAGCTTCCCCGCGTTCACGAGCGCTTCATATTCCGCGGGCTTGTCATCGCGGAATTCTCCGACCGGCATCCGGCCCGAGAACACCACAATGTCCATCGGAAATTTCTCGGGGCGGAGGTGGGTATTGAAGAAATGGACGGTGAAAATAAACCCGACGGCAAGAAGCGCTTCGTCGCTGTGTATGATTGTGGCGACATTGATCGTCCATCCCGGGAGGAGGAGCGTGAATAGTTCGGGGAACCAGAGCATCAGCCCCGTTGAGCCGATGACACAGATCCCCCAGAACACCGCGAAGTAATCGAATTTCTCCCAGTAGGTCCAACGGCCGTACCGCGGCCGGGGCCCCATGCCCAGGAACCACCTGAGCGACCCCACGAAATCCTTCAGGTCCCTCTTTGTTGGAAGCATGGTGTCGGGACCGGTGAGCAGAGCCTTCCACGATCCATACTCCCTCCTCTTCCGGCGGGCGAGATCATTGATGTGCAGGATGAATATCGTCCCCATGAGCACCGCCGCCATCCGGTGGATGTAGCCGGCAGTCTCATACCCTCCCAGGATGCGGGAAAGAATCCCCGCCCAGGCTGTATAGGAAAACTTGAGCGTCATCCCCGTGAGTGCGAGACTCATGAAACTGACGATCATCACGACGTGCAGGATCCTGTTCAGACGGCTGAACCGGAGGTACTGCCTCTCCCCCTGCAGGGGCTCGGCTCGGGGTTCCATGCGGGATCCGCCTTCGTCCGGTGTCATGCTTTCCCCTCCTCGGGCCGGGGCATCTCTTTCTTCCGGCGCATCTGGATGGCGCGCGGGAGCCAGAGGATCGTGTGAAGGCCGCCGACCACGAATGTACCGATCAGGAGTCCCGTCATCCCCCAGAACGTGTAGAAGAGAAACGGGTATTTCTGGGGGTCGTGGTGCGTCGCATGCGTCAGATATCCGGCGAAGCGGCGTGTCGCCCCCGGGTGGCATTTCTGGCAGGTCGCCACGACGTTCTCTCTGCTCAGGTGTGATTTCGGATCACCGATCGCCCGGATATCGTGCGCCCCGTGGCAGTCGTAGCATTTCGCGGTCTTGGTGTACCCGAGCTGGGACACCTTGCCGTGATACGTGTCAAAATATGTCTTCGTGATAGCCTCATGACATTTCCCGCACTGTATCATGATCGTCAGCTTGAAGCCCTCGGTATCCGCCCGCAGGATCGTATGAGCCGAATGGCAGTCATTGCACACCGGGAGACGCTTGTCCGTTTTCCCTCTCTGCGTTGCATGCACGCTTGCATTGAACATTTCCTCGATTCCGTGATGGCACCGCCCGCATGTCGAGGGGACGTTCCCGGGGTTGACGCTTGATTCGGGTGAAGCGACCGGCAGGACGCTGTGCGCCGTGTGGCAGTCCGTGCACGTCGCGGTCACGGTAAGCCCGCTCTTCAGCAATCCCTTCCCGTGGATGCTCTCCTGGTAACGCTCGATGATGTCGTGTTCCGTACCTGTGTAGCGGACCGCGGCCTTCTTCCCCTCGCGGTGGCAGCGCGCGCAGAGGTCGGGAATGTTTGTCGGGAAAGTGGGAGAAGCGGGATCCCGCTTCCCCAGCACGCCGTGTGTGCCGTGGCATTCATTGCACACCGGTGCGTTCGGGTCGTTCTTCGCCACCAGCATCCCATGCGTGCTCTTCTGATACAGGGCACCGATGTCGGCGTGGCAGGAGGAACAATCCACCTTCTTCGTGATCGTCTCGCACGGCCTCACTCTGGACGCATTGACTTCAGAATGGCACTGGCTGCATGCGGTCTTCAGATGCCGGGAACTCCTGAGCTCTCCCAGATTGACGAAAAGGGTGCGCCCCCCTTTCGAGGCGCGGATGCCGGGATCCCCGTGACACTTCATGCAGTCCGCATCGGCCATCCCCTGGTCGTAGAAGACCCTGCGGGCCTTGTGCGGCTGGTGGCAATCGACGCAGGCCGGGAGGGAGTTTGCCTCTTTCTCCCAGAGCTCCCCCCGGATGATCTTCCGGTGGACTGCTTCGATCGCCGAATGGCACTTGGTACATGTCGCCGCAATGTTCTTCCGGTTGATCGACGAGCGCGGGTCCGTGTGCCGCAGGATCGTGTGCGCCGTGTGGCAGGAGACGCACGTCGCCGCGACCGTGAGCCCTTTTTTCAGGAGCGCTTCCCCGTGAATGCTCTCGGAATAATTCGTGAGGATGTGATCCTCATGGATGACGCGCTGGCGCTGGACAGGCGATCCCTCCTGATGACATTTGCCGCAGACCCAGGGGATGCGCTGGGGAGCAACGGCCGACCGCGGATTCTTTACCGCGACGATGTCATGATACCCATGGCAGTCGGGACACCGCGGGGCGAGCTGGTCTCCCCGTGCGATCGCCCGGCCATGCAGGGATTCGGCGTGCTCCTTCTGCTCGAGCGTATGGCAGGGCCCGCAGTCCACCTTTGCCGGCGGCGAGCCGTGGGGAAGCTCTTTCCCTTGAAGGTCGCTGTGGCAGCCGACACAGGGCAACGCTGCGTGGATGGAGGTCCCGAATTTCTTCTCATCGACGAACAACGGGACAGACTTTCCCCCCCGTTGCGTCGCAAGCGATCTGTCGCCGTGGCAGCCGAGACAATCCGAGTTTTCCTGAGCCACCGCACCGGAGAGACCCCGGGCGAGACCCAGGCATGCCAGGAGGAAGTATCGCCGCACTATGAAAGAGGTCAGTTGCATCGCCCCGTCAGTTGAGCCTCACATCGATTCGCTTTTTTCGGCGAGCGCCCGTTTCCGTTGAATCTCCTCGAGCTCAAGAGGGTGCTCTTCGCCCATCTCTTCTTCGGTCAGCGTCCCCTTCCAGAAAGCGAGGTTCAGCGGATAGCTGTCCGGGTTGAAAATCACGAAATAGAAGTGCCAGACGATTATCGCCAGTGTTGCCAGCCATGCTTCATAATAGTGGACGGTCCGGGCAACGTCCCACCAGAGCTTCGTCAGGAGCCCCAGGAACGTGTTGTCGAACCAGAGGATTACTCCCGTCAGGCCCATGACAATCGTCCCCCAGACGAGGGCCCAGTATTCGCTCTTCTCGATGTAGCTGAACCGGCCGAATGCGGGCTTTCCCGACGTGAAACCGAGGTTGTACTTCATGACGGCAACAGCATCCCGGAGATCACCCGGCACGGGCATCAGGTCGCGCAGGAGCTGTTTCCCCCGGGGGACGTTGAGGACGTAGTAGCAATGATAGAGTCCGGCCAGCACGAGCAGCACCGCGGCGGTCCTGTGGAGTATCCCGCGTGCGGCGAACATGAGCGGGCTGATTTCGCCGATGGGAGCGACCCACCACGCATCCGGGAATTTGAGGGCAAACCCGGTTACGACAAGCGTGATAAAGCTCAGCGCAAGCGTGCCGTGCTGGATCCTCTCGCCGAGAGACATGCGCAGGTAGAGCCTGTGGCCGACATGGGTCCGCTCGAGCAATCCCCTCCTGTACATCAACTGCCGCCTCGATTTTCTCACAAAGTCGAGAAGGTTGTGCAGCATCATGCCGCCGATGACCACGGCGATGAGCAGTATGTATCCGGTGGAAACGAGGTAGAGGATGCTGTCATTGCGGGCCGTCGCGATGACGTGCACAGCCCCCTTCGTGAAGTTCGCGTTCGCCCCCGGGTGGCACGTCCCGCATGTCTTCGCCAGATTCTTCGCTGAGATCCGGGAGGTTGAATCGGTCGAGGGCTTGATATCGTGCACTCCGTGACAGCTGGCGCAGTTTGCGACCTCGACCGAGCCCGCCCTCCCGGCAAGACCATGGTAGCTGTCGGAGAAACTCTGGAACCGGTCGGAGGCCATCCCGAATTTCCGGGTCAGCCTCACCGACGCATGACAGGGAGAACAGACCTGGGCCGAAAGATTTTTTGCGGCGGTGGGAGAACCGGCATCCGCCGGCGAAAGGATGTTGTGCTCGCCGTGACAATCGGTACAGGTTGCCGACGCCCCCACCCCTGAGGCGAACGACGTCCCGTGTATGCTCCCCCGGTACTCCGCGAGCACATCCTTGTGACACCGTCCGCAGGTGGCCGCGATGTTCTTCCGCGCGACGTTTGAGGCCGGATTGACACCCTTCCTCATCTCATGGCTGCCGTGGCAGTCTACGCACGTGGCAGCGGCCGTGTTGCCGTTCCGCACCGACCGCGCATGGATGCTCTTCTCGTAACTCGATATGAAACCGGCGGAAGGGCCGACCTTTACCCGGACATCCGTGTTGTCCAGGTGGCACCTGAGGCACATGGCGACCACGTTCGAATGGCTGGTCTGCGCTGTCGAATCCGACCTCATTTTTACGTTGTGTTCGTCGTGGCAATCGATGCAGGTCGGCGCCCCCTTGACGCCGGAGGCGAGTGCGGCGCCGTGGTCAGAGGCCATGAATCTTGCCTCTTCAGCGGCATGGCACCTGGAGCATGTGGTGAGCGCAAACAGCTTTCTGGCCTCGGCCGTCTCCGCCGTCACCTTTACCACAGCATGCGTGCTATGGCAGTCAGAGCAGGCGGCCGCGGCCCCCCCTTTCAACGCTCCATGAACGCTCTGGCTGAAATGGGCAAACTGCTCCCCGTCATGGCAGGAGAGGCAGTTGACAGCCCGGATCTTCTTCGCGTGGGGGAGCTCGGACGGATTGAAACCCTCATGGCAGGAAACACACTCCAGGGCGCCGTGAGCCGACAGAGCCAACTTTCCGGCATCGACGTACAGGGAGATGGTCTTCCCCTTCCGGGATATCGTGGCCCCTTTGTCCGCATGGCAGGGAAGACAATCGGCGTTTCCTCCTGCGATGGCAGGTGGGGGCACGAGGAGGAGAAAACCCGAGATTAAGACAAAGGCGTTGCGTTTTGCCGGCATCAATCAGTCCCGGGGTACATCGGTACCCGTGATCATCAAACTTCGCTTGCTGTTGAATTTCCCTACGAATAGTAGAGAAATCGGGTCAATCAGCATGCCAAGGAAGTTCCAATCAATTTGTTGAATTTTGCCACATTCACGATCCAAAATGCCGAATTATTCCTATTTTTGCGATTCTTCCGATTGTGAGTTTTCATGCATGGGAATCCGGAGGGAAGGCGGGGGCGGAAGGAGCAGCGGGCTCAGGAGGTCAGAATTTCGTCAATTCGTTTTGAAACGACAGAGATTTCCACGGGCTTGTAGAAGACAGAATCGACCTGGCTCCTGATCGCCCGATCGAGAGCCACATCCCTCCCACTGTAGACATAGAGGACAATGATAGGAATTTTGGGGCGACCTGCACCGAGGACTTCGAGCCTCTTGACAAGGCAGTCAGAGGGGATTTCATCAACGATCGCCAGGTCGGCCCCGAAACATGTCGCGAGTTTTTCGAATGTGGCGATGTTCGTTGTCGTCACGGCATGGTACCGGTCCTGGAACAGGCTGGAGAGGCTGAAACAGAGATTGAGGTCGGGGCTGAATATCAATATCGTCTTCCGGTCACGGTCCTCTCCCGCCGACCCTTTCATCTCAGGATCCCGTTCGCCGATTGCGGTATGCGTGATATCATCTCCCAATTGACCCCTCAGCGCAAATGCAGTTCGTTCTCGATATCCTCGTCATGCAGAATGCTCTCGCGGACCGGAAGGGGCTTGACTGTCAGGACCGGGACGGCGGAAAGGCGGACGACCTTCTCCGCCACGCTCCCCATCACCGCATGTTTCACGCCGGTACGCCCGTGAGTCGCCATGACGATCAGGTCCACATTCTCTTCCTGGGAGAACCTCCTGATCTCTGCCGCGGGGTGGCCCGAACGGACGACCTGTGTAAGTCTTACGTCGGGGTCGACGTTCCGGGCAACAAATTCTGCGAGGGCTGCAACCGCCTGATCCTCGCTTCTGTGGTGGCCATGCTCATCGACGTGCAGCAGGAAGATGCGCGAGGCGTACAGAAGTCCGAATGACTGCGCATACTCCAGCGCTTCGAGCGAATACTGCGACAGGTCGGTCGTTACAAGTATTTTTTTCAGGTAGACCACAGCGATCGCTCCGGTTCACAACCGTTTATGTCAACATATGTGCCAACCGATACAGGGAAAGGGGTGGAATAAGTGGAGGAAAAACCGCAAACAGGGGGGCGGGAGTGGAAAATCTCAACAGCCCGCATTCCAAATAGTGGGAATCGTCCGGTGGGAATTCCTACGACTGCGAAGGTATGGCGAGCTCTTCGATTTTTCTGTAGAGGGACGAGAGACTGATCTTCAGGGCTTTCGCCGCCGCCTCCTTGTTGAATCCGTTCGCGCGGAGCACGTGAGTGATGAACTGGCGTTCGAACTCGTCCACAGCCTCCTTCATGGAGCGCCGGGCGTCGAAGGGGTAGAGCGCGTCCTGCCGCTGCTCGAAGAAGCCGGGGAGTTCGTTTTTGGAGACGAGGTTCCCCTCTGCGAATATCACGGCACGTTCGATGATGTTCTCCAGCTCCCTGATCTCCCCCTTCCAGGAATGCGCAAGGAGGCACTTCATCACCTCGTTGTCCACCCCCCTGACATCTTTGTTCATCTCCCGCGCATACTTCATCACAAAATGCTGTACCAGGAGAGGGATATCGTCCCCCCGTTCCGCCAGCGGGGGGAGGTTGATCTCGACAATGTTCAGCCGGTAGAACAGGTCCTCGCGATACCGTCCCGCCTCGACCTCCTTCTCCAGATTCTTGTTCGTCGAGGCGATGATGCGAACGTCAACGGTCTGGGAGGTGGATGTACCGACCGGGGTAATCTCCTTCAGCTCGATCGCACGGAGGAGCTTCACCTGCAGGTGGAGAGGGATCTCGCTCACTTCATCAAGGAATATGGACCCGCCGTCGGCCGATTTGAAATACCCGTCCCTGTCTGCCGTCGCGCCCGTGAAGGACCCCCTCTTGTGCCCGAAAAGCTCGCTTTCGAACAGGTTTTCGACGATCGCCCCGCAGTTGACGGGAACGAACGGTCTCGCGCTCCTCTTGCTGTTGAAATGGATTGCGCGGGCGACGAGCTCCTTTCCCGTCCCGCTTTTGCCGTAGATGAGGACGGTCCCGTCGGTGGAGGCCACCTTCCTGATGGTGTCGAACACCCTGGCCATCGCAGGGCTCTGTCCGACGATGTGGGAAAAATCGTATTGCCGGTGGAGCTCCCCCCGCAGCAGCTTGTTCTCCAGCGTCAGCCTCTTGCCGGCGATGATCCGCCGGATCTTGACGAGCAGCTCGTCGAATTCCACCGGCTTGAGTATGTAGTCGACCGCTCCCTTCCGGAGGGCGGCGATGGCGGAATCGATCGACCCGTACGCGGTGATGATGACCACCAGGGTCTCGGGGGAGAAATTCGCGACGTGCTCGAGCAGTTCGATCCCCTTCATCTCCGGCATCTCGAGATCGGTGAGCACGAGGTCGAACGACTCGGTTTTCATCATCTCGGCCGCGATCGCACCGTTCGCAGCCTCGCGCACGCTGTATCCCTCTTTCGCCAGAACAAAAGAGAGTGACTCGCGGATGATCTCCTCGTCATCGACGATAAGTATCGATTCAGACATCCCGTGTCCCCTTTCCGTTCAGCGGGAGCGTCATGCTGAACGATGTGCCTTTCCCCCACGTGCTGTGCACCGTGAGGTCGCCTCGAAAACTCCTGACAATCCCGTAGCTCACCCAGAGTCCCAGCCCCGTCCCTTCGCCCACCTGTTTCGTCGTGAAGAACGGCTCGAAGATCTTCGGGATGTGTTCGGGGCGGATGCCCGAGCCGTCATCGGCTATCGTGACGCGGACCAGTTCATTCTCCTTCTCCACTTCCGCCGTGATTACGCCGTGTCTCCCCTGCAGGGCGTCGACCGCGTTCAGGAGGATGTTGATGAAGACCTGCGCGATCTGGTCCGGCACCAGCGACAGCACCGGGATCTGCCGGCGGACATGGGTGACAAACGTAACATCCTTCGCCTTTTTCCCCATCTTGACGATTTCGACCGCATCCGTCAGCGACCTGACAAGATCGGTCGGCTGCACCAGGTAGCTGGAGGGGCGCGAAAAGTCCACCAGATCGCGGATGATCTTGGTGATCCTGTGCACCTGCGACTGGACGAGCCCGAGCTTCTCCTTCGCAAAGTCGTCCGTGAGCGTCCGGAGCAGCACCTGAACGATCGAGGAGATGGAAGCCAGGGGGTTCCCGACCTCGTGCGCGATCCCCGCGGCGAGCGTGCCGATGCTCTCCATCTTCTGGGAGTGCATAAGCTGCTGTTCGAGCTGGCGCTGCTCGGTGACGTCCCTGTGTGTCCCCAGGAACCCCACCACCTTCCCCTCGCCGTCGACAATGGGAGAAATCAGGAGCTGCGTAAAGAGGGCTTCACCGTTCTTCCTCGTGTTCTCGACCTCGCCGGTCCAGACCTTTCCCGCGTTGATCTGGTCCCAGGCGCGCTTCCAGAACTGCTTCGGGAATTTCCCGCTCGAGAGCTTGTTCGGGTTGGATCCGATCACCTCGTCCTTCGAGAACCCGGTTGCCTTCTCGAACGCCGGGTTGACGTAGACCATCCTCCCCTGTGCGTCGGTGATCTGGATGGGATTGACGGTATAGTGGACGACATTGGAAAACCGGAGGAGGTCGAGTTCCTTCTTCTTGAACTCGGACACGTCCCTCGCGATAACGTAGAGGAAGTCGGCCCCCACGCCGGCAATCCTTCGTATGAAAAGGAGCGCGTCGATCACGCCGCCGTCGGCGGCCTTGAACCGGGCCTCCGCTTCCGGAGAGCGCCCGGTGGTCCGCAGCACCGGAAGGAGAGGACGGGGGGAATCATCGGTCAGCAGCGAGTAAAACGATACGGGCCCCGAGGGAGTCTCGGGAAGTCCGAGCAGTTCGCGGGCCTTCCTGTTGTATACAAGGACATCCCGATCGCCCGAAACGACGAAACACATGTCGGGTATGATGTCGATGAAAATGTTCGCCAGACTCTGCTCGCCGCCCATACGCATCTCCTGATTTGCAAAGTACCGATTTAACGCCGGATTTCCAAGGAGCGCGCGGAGGCGGGCGTCCGTTCTTTCCATCAGATTGAGTATATTCCGGCATGTTCAAAGAGATTTTTGAAGAACATCTCCGCAGCGCCGGGCCGCCCCCCGAGGCTTCCGCCTCAGGCGCCTGCCGGACATACTCTTCCCGTGTATGCACGCTGTGCCATGCGTCAGGCGTGGAGTACCCGGCCGAAGCAAGGGCGCGCGACGCCGCACTCCGGGACTTCTGGGGGAAACTTCTCCTGGAGGCGCCTCTTGCACCGCTCGTTCCCTCTCCCCTTGGAAGGGAATACCGGACCGTGAGCAAGAGGAAAGCGTTCCCGCTCAAAGATGAAACAAGGCTCGGCCTCATCGATCCGGGGGAAGAGGACGGGCACCGCCCCGTGGACGTCATGGCCTGCCGGGTGGAGCCGGCGTCGCATGCCGCCGTGTATGCCCGCCTGCGGGAATCGATCCTTTCACCTTCTGCCCGGCTGCTGGTCCCCGCACTCCGTTACGTCATCGTCAAGGGAAACTACAGCGAGCTCGTCGTGATCCTGTCGGTCACGCGCATCGACGGCGCGATCGTCAGCGCAGTCAACACGCTGTCACGGGGGCTGACATCCGCGTGTCCTGATGTCCGGGGGGTCATGCTCTATGAGGACCGGAGCGACGGCAGGTATTACCTCGGCACGCGGAGCCCTGCGGCACGGGGGAGTACACGGAAGATATTCGGCGAAACGGAAATCTACCAGAAGTTCGGCGGGAAAGGCTTCCTCTTCCCCCCCCTTGCTTTTTCGCAGGTGAATGCGTCGCTCGTGGACGTCCTCATCGCGGAGGCGGGCCGGATGCTCGAGCTCTCGCCCGGTGACGACCTGTACGATCTCTATTGCGGCTACGGTCTGTTCACACTCACGCTCGGCACACGCGCACGCAGGGTGACGGGGATCGAACGGACCCCGGAATCGATCGACGCCGCGATCCGCAATGCGAAAAGACTGGGAGGTGCCAACGCAAGGTTCTTCCGGTCCGACATCACCGGAACGACACTCCCCCATCTCCTCCCGCGGGTACGGCCCCGGGACGTGGTTCTTCTCGATCCTCCCCGCGGCGGGACCGCCCCGGGGGTCATCGAATGCGTCGCCGCGCGCCGCCCCGCCCGGGTCGTCCATATGATCTGCAACATCGATATCATGCCGGCGGAAATCTCCCGGTGGAAAACCGCAGGGTACGCGCCCGTCAGGGGGGTCCCGTTCGATATGTTCCCGGGGACGGACGAGACGGAAGTGATGCTCCTGTTCGGACCGGCGGCGGAGAAGGGGGGTCAGCGGAGAGGGCCGAAGGGGATGTCCAGTACGCGGTAGTGCTTCCAGTCCCTGTAATCATAATGCCACCATTCGCCCGGGTCGACGGTGAACCCCTCCTCCTCCATGGATGCGCGGAGAAGGGCCCGCATCCTCCTTTCCTCCGGGCTCCCCCCGTCGTAGCGGGGTGAGGCGCGCACGGTGAACTCATCGTAGGCGCTCGGCATCCGGACTTCCTTCCCCACTTTGAGATCGTACAGCGTGCAGTCGACAGCACACCCCCGGTTGTGACGCGAGCCCTTCGACGGGTTCGCCACGAACCTGTGCAGAGACGGGGGCGTTTCGTCCCAGAATTTTTTCGTCACAGACCAGGGGCGGTACGCGTCCAGGACCAGGAGGCCGAACCCGCGTGAACGGAGCTTCCGGTGCACGCGCAGGAGCGCCTCGGCAGCCGGGCGTTGCAGGAACGCGCGCGCTTCGGGGTACACCGGACGCTTCATGAAATTGTCCTTCGTCGCGTAACGTATATCGAGGTGAAGTGTGGAATCGAGCCGGACGAGCTCCACGAGATCCGACGCGCGGAAGTCGCCCCGTTCGCGGGGCTGGGCCGGAACCGGAGCCGCAGGGAGCAGTGTGCAGAAGAGGGAGAATGTCAAAAAGCGCAATCGCATGGACGGAACCCGGTTCGACGGAATGCGCGGGGGGGGCCCCCAGCCTACTTCGCGGCCTCTCTCTCGAGTTTCTGCTGGCGCCGCCATTTCTTGAACGCCACATCGAACTGCGCGTAGAACTCACGGGCGTCGAACGGCGAGATGCTCAAGTCGGCGCTCTTCAGGGGGGTGTTCCACCACGGGATCACCATGCGCATGGTCCGGTACCCCGCGACGAGCTGTATCAGGATTTCCCCCTGGGCCGACCCGAAACCGAATGAATACGGCGGAAGGATGTTCAGCGCGACCTCCTTCAGCCAGACCCTGAATGTCATCGCGTTGTAGTCGCTGATCCTCCCGAAGGGATCGAGGATCTTGTACCGGAAAGGGCGGAGAGATTTGAGGCGGTTGTTGACAAGCGAGAGCTGAACGATTTCGGAGAAATGAATGGAGAGAGTCGTCCCTTCCCTGTAAATGATCCGCACCTGGTCTTCGATCAGATCGTACAGTTTGGGGCGGCCCCGGAGGAAGGGCACCACACCCAGATACCAGAGAGAGATGGCGTACCAGACGCATAGCGCGCTGGCGAGAATCCCGACCATGAGCTGCTCGACGATATCGACGGAGTGTGCACGCCCCAGGATTCTGATATAGGCGAAGATCGGGAGAATCGGAATGAGCATCAGGATAAGGGGAGGGGTGATGGCCAGGAGCGTCGCGCCGATGCTCGCTTTCGCGCTGGCGGACTGGTACAGTTTCTTCACGGCAACGTTCTTCCGCTCGAAGAAGTCCTTCGACTCCTCCTGCGAGTACATCTGACGGACCTTGTGACCGGACCGGCTCAGGTATTCCGCGGCCTTGTCCCATTGCTCCGCTTTCTCGTAGTGAAACGCCAGGAGCTCATAGAATTCCATCAGGCGGTCCGCGAACAGCTCCTCGATCGCCCGCGCGATGGCGCCGTGAAGCTCCTTCCGCTTGTTGAGCAGGATGGTGTTGTAGGCCACCTCCTGGATCAGGTAGTGCTTGAACAGGTACTCCGCTTCGTGGGCCTCGTCCTTTTCCAGTACAAGCTCCAGCGCCTTCAGCTCGGTGAGGTTGGTCGTGACATCGTTCTTTTTGTCGATCACGTGCTCGAGCAGCGGGCGGGAGAATTCCCTGCCGATCACCGAGGCGCTGAAGAGGACATCCTTGATGCTGTCCTGTATCCTGTCGATCCGGGCCATGATGATC